>QWCH01000115.1_pt1 | contig 239528 bp, 226 predicted proteins | sample 1972671 | NCBI WGS metagenome assembly QWCH01 (sample SAMN09866713, study PRJNA288562) | Human gut metagenome isolate term3_stool, whole genome shotgun sequencing... | isolation source: gut | host: Homo sapiens | place: USA: California | reverse complement strand
AGTGCAAACACAGAACTTCATCGTGGTGTTACTCCTTTAATGTATTCCAGCTTTTACAATGACTTAAATACTACAAAAGAATTAATTAAACTTGGTGCTAATGTCCATAAAAAAGATAAATACGGTTTAAGCCCATTAGCTTATGCAATAGAAAATAATTCTACTAAAACAGTTAAAATTTTACTTGATAATGGGGTAAAATTTGATGAAAGGATGAATATACAGTCATATTTAAAAGCGCCAAATTATGGTGGTATAAAAAGTATTGTAATAGACAAAGATAATATAGAAATAATTTTTGAAGACGACTATACAGATAAAGAGACAGGCTCTAAATACAATGTAAATCCATTTGCCTATGTTATTTATAATAATTATATAGAAATTGCAAAATATATTTTAGAAAGTGGTTGGAGGGGAGATGTAAAAGAGTCAAATAAAACAGATGATGGTCTTTATTATTTAAATCTTATTTATATACCAAATTATGAGCCTATGCTTGATTTATTGTTAAACTATAATGTTAGAAAACAACCTTCAAAAGAGACTATGAAAAAGGCGTATGATGAGTGTTATGATTTTTATTATGATCCATGTTTTGATGATTTTAAAAATAAGTGCAAGCCTGTATTTGATATTTTTCCAGAAATATATGGACTTAAAAATAGTTATGAAATGTTTAAAAAATATTGTCCAGATAAAAATGGAACTTTTAAAAATACAAAAGATTTTATAAGTTACAAAAATTCAGAAAACAGATCTTATGCTATATCTTCTATATTTTCAGGGAGCAGACAAGATAAAGTTTGCATAAAAGATAAAAACATAACTTTAAAAGATTTAATAATTAATCAATATAACAATAGCAAAAATGAAAAAGAAAGAAAATTTATAAAAACTTATTATTTAAAATAATAATAAAGTTAATATGGTCGATTATCTAATATCAGAATATGAAAACTGTGATGATAAAAATAGTCCAAATTATAAAGGTAAAGAAGAGTGTAAATACTATGAGAAACGAGTTTATATAAAAAATAAATAAAGTAAAACTAACTAAATATAAAAGGATAAAACAATGGGCGAAGCAACATTTAACAAAGGAAAATAGAGAGATATAAAAAAGGTTGAGTTTAGAAAAAGTCTAAAGAATAGTATGCTAGTTAAACATTATAAAATAGTAGATAAAATTTGCGATTGACACTCTTCTATACTTGACGAAGTTTTGAGCACAAAAGATATTGACACAATAGAAAAAGCAGAAAAAGAATTAAAAAATATAAAATATGCAAAAGCTTTTTTTATTTTTAGTGGGGCTATTCTTTTTATTTTTGATTCGGTTAATAATATTGTTGAATATAAAAACCTACCAGTTGATACAACTGGTTCGAGTATAGATGATGGAAATAATAAGTTATATCCTGATAATGTGTTTGAATTCAGGCAAGTTAAGGATAAATACCATTCAAATTTAAGCAACAAAGTTATATAATTTCTTCATTACATTTAAAGGTTAAATTTTGAAAAATAAATTTTTAAATTCATTTATAATTATAACTTTAATTTTAGTTGCTTTTATAGTTTATGATAAATTTAAACTCTCTCAAAATTCTCACTTTACAGTCACAGCTGATACAGTTATAAAACCAGGTTCTGAAATTTCAAAGTATGTTACACAAGAAGAAGTTGATAGCTTTGCACTAAGATATTGGGATATAGATATAGATGAAGTAAAAAACAATCCCTTAATGGAAAATTTTCGTCAAATTTTAAAAAGTAAAAACACAAAAAATATCTTAAATTTTATGAAAGATAATAACATAAGTATAGATACACCACTTCACTATGGTGTAACACCACTTATGTATGCTAGTTTTTATTATGATGAAAAAACTATGAAAGAACTTTTAAACTTAGGTGCTAACCCAAATTTAAAAGATAGCTATGGCATAAGCCCATTAGTTTATGCCATAGAAAATAACCCTATAAAACATTTAAACTTTTACTTGATAATGGTGCTATATTTGATGAAGATATGATAGTGCAAAACTATTTAACAATACCTTGCTATGCCAGTCCTGAGAATTACTGTGGCATAAACAAGATAATTGTCTATGGCATTAATGAGTGATAAATCAAAGGCAAAAAGCTTTATGAAAAGAGCAGGGGTTCCTGTAATTCCTGGAAGTGATGGCGTTTTAAAAGACGTTGAAGAGGCTAGAAAATTAGCAAATGAAATGGGCTATCCAGTTATCTTAAAAGCAGCAGCTGGTGGTGGCGGAAGAGGAATGAGACTTGTTACAAAAGGTGAAGATTTAGAAAAAAACTTTTGGGCAGCTGAAAGTGAAGCGTTAAGTGCTTTTGGAAATGGCTCAATGTATATTGAAAAGTATATTACAAATCCTCGCCATGTTGAAGTTCAAATTTTAGGCGATGAGCACGGCAATGTTATACATGTTGGCGAAAGAGATTGCTCTATGCAACGCCGCCATCAAAAATTAATAGAAGAAACTCCTGCTACTATCTTAGATGAAAAAACTAGACAAAAACTTCATCAAACAGCTATTAATGCGACAAAAGCCATAGGTTATTATGGTGCTGGAACTTTTGAGTTTTTATACGATCAAGACTCAAAAGAGTTTTATTTTATAGAGATGAATACAAGACTTCAAGTTGAGCACTGTGTAAGTGAAATGGTAAGTGGTCTTGATATGGTTGAGTGGATGATAAGAATAGCTCAAGGTGAAAAACTTCCTAGTCAAGATGAGATAGAATTTAGAGGACATTCAATAGAGTGCAGAATAGCAGCTGAAGATCCAAAAAGTTTTGCACCAAATCCTGGAAAAATAACTAAATTTATAGCTCCAAATGGTAGAAATGTAAGATTTGATAGTCATATTTATGAAGGATATAGTGTTCCGCCATTTTATGATAGTATGATAGGAAAACTTATAGTTCATGCAGATACTAGGCAAAAAGCAATTGCTAAGATGAGAGTTGCTTTGGATGAGCTTATTATTCAAGGCATTAAAACAACTAGAAATTTCCATTTAAATATGATGGAAAGTGCTGATTTTGCAAATAATAAATTTGATACAAACTATCTAACAAAATACTATTAAGATTAAGCCGATGTTAATATCGGCTTAATCTAGCTTAGAATCTATAGTTAAGACCTAGCCCAATAATTTGATTGTTGTAGTCATCGCCAAATTTTCCATTATATTTAAATTCTAACTTTAAAGAATCTGTAGGCATATAATCAAAACCAACCCCAACTACGCCGAGCAAATCATTTTTTGCATCAGATTTGATTTGAGCTTTTTTACTAGGATTTGATATGAGTGAGAAGTCTATTTTTGTTTCATCATCCATAGTTTCTACGATTAGTCCAGCTTTTCCAAATAAAGAAAACTTATCATTTATAAGGTATTTTGATTCAAGTCCAGCTTGAAGTTCTAAACTATCAAAGTCTTGTTTGTCTACACTTAAAGCTAAGAATTCGTCACCATTTTCTGTGTATGCATCATTTTTTACATGTATATAGTCAGCTCTGAAGTATGGTGTTAAAGAAAAAGAATTGCTTAAACTTACATCTTTATATATTCCAAATCCAGCTTGATAGAATTTGCTATCGTATTTTGATTTTATGGTTTTATCTATAATAGAGACTGTTTTATCGCCTTCATTTTCTGAAAAACCAACACCTGCTAAAAGATTAATTCTTAAATCATTTATTGCATAAATATCACTATAAATTAAAGCTTGATATGTATCACTTTTTATATTTTGATTTATATCACCATCAATATCGCTTTTTGTATAAGAAACAGCAAAACCTAATCGAGCATTATCTGCTATTTCACCATCAAAACCTATAATGGTTCCATAGTGATCTGCATCATATCCTAAAGTTCCATCATTAGTTGAGCTTTTGTGACTAAAACTTCCTATTGTTTTAGCCCAGAAATTTTTGTCACTTTTATATGCACTGCTAGATAAAATTGCATCTCTTGAAATTTTTCCTGCATCAGAAATAACTTGTATGCCAGCACCTGATATAAGCGGTTGAATGGTTTTTAAGTCATTTTCAGTAATATTGTCTTTAAACATAATATCGCCAAGTGTATTATCTATCAACCCCGCATCAATAATATCACCAAGTCCACCAAGTCTATGCATTCCTGCATTTAAAAGCATATCTTTTGCTCTTGGAACCACGCCTATTAAAATATCTTTCTCTTTAGTGAAGCTCAAATCATAAAAAGCAAGATCTTCTAAAATAGTAGGATTAAACCAACCATTTAGTGTTTGATGTTTTAAAAATTTATTTCGTTTTATAATATTGCCATTTTTTAAATTTTTTACTGCTTCATCTTTTACACTAAGAGTTGCACCATCTATTTTTAATGTATTGGCGATTAATTTTCCAGTTTGGATATTTTTACCATCGCCTTTTGCTCCTATTTCCAGTGTTGATGATTTCTCAAAAGTTACGTCTTTATCGCCTTTAACTATTGCACCATTTGAAATAGCCAATTTTTCATTTTTAAAAACTACATTATCAGTGAAGTTTAACACTCCTTCTTTTACTTTTGTATTTTTCCAGTTTTTAAAAGGAGTTTTTATAGTGCCTTTACCAATTTTTGTGAAATTTTCACCACTTATAGAGTGGTTTATTGTTTTTTCACCATCTGTTTTAAAAATAGCATTTTTAATTTTAAAATTTAAATCATTGTCATTAAAGTCACTAAACAATTCTCCACCATCAAGAAGTTCAACTGTGGAATTTGTTACATTTATATTGTGAGATCCACCTGTATCTTTTGCTATTTTTGATACTTTTAAAACGGCATCATTGTTTAAGTTTAAAGTTGCATCAATAGGTCCAAAAGTTAGAGTATTTTTAACAGTTAAAGTTGTTTTGTTATCTATAGTGGCTGTTGTTTTACTATCTTTGCCTAATGTCATATTGATGTGGCTAGTTTGTGAGTTATCTATATTTGCATCACCTGATACTATAAAAGAACTATCTCCTGTTGTATTGAACACCGAGTTTTTTATAAGAAGGTTGCCATCTTTAAACTCAAAATGTTTAGTTGTGTATTTTACATTATCAAATGTGCTATTTCCTGCAAGACTTAATCTTTCAGTTTTCATGGCTGAATTTTTAACATCTACTTTGCTATTTATAGTTGCGTCTTTTAAGTCAATATTTGCATCATTAATGTTGAGGTTTCCATTTTCAGCTTTAAAAATATTAGCTTTTAAATTTGTATTTTTATCTATTGTTATCTCTCCATTAAATTCTGCATTTTCTATTTTCATGGCTGAATTTTTAACATCTACTTTGCTATTTATAGTTGCGTCTTTTAAGTCAATATTTGCATCATTAATGTTAAGGTTTCCATTTTCAGCTTTAAAAATATTAGCTTTTAAATTTGTATTTTTATCTATTGTTATCTCTCCATTAAATTCTGCATTTTCTATATTAAGATTGCCACCGTTCATAGTTGCTTTTTCATCTATTTTTAAATTTAAAGCTTCGATGTTTGAACCAGTCAAATTTAAGCTTTTAGTTTCAAGTGTGCCTTTACTATCTATTTTGGAATTTTGGCCGAGATTTAAATTTTCGGCTTTAAAAGTTGAATCTTTGCCTATATTTGCTATACCATCTAGCTTCGCGTTTATTACTCTCATATTAACTCCGTCAGCTTCATCTGCGGAGTCTCTTTTTTCCATACTCATTTTTGAGGTTTTATCTACATATAAATTTGTAGCTGTGATATCGCTTTTTTCTTGAAGTTTTAAAGTGGAGTTTTCTAAGATATTAAGCCCATCAACTTCACTTTTAGAATTATTTATAAGAAGATATGAATCTTTTGTTATATCAAAAGATTCATTATCTTTATTTTCACCTTCACCTTTTGATTTTACATTTACATCTGCTATTACAAGTTTTGCACCTTCTGTTTTTACCTTAACTATTTGACCTTTTTCGTTTTTGTCATTTCGACTATTATTATGTGCATCATCTATATAATTAGAAACATTAGCAACATATACTTTTGAATCCTTTTTTATGACATCGTTAAGCTCGCTTAGTTTTAGCCCACCATCAAGATCTTTTTTTGTTAGGATAAGATTATTGTCTTTTTGAATTAGGGAGTAAGCACTATTTAGGCTATTATCCTCTAATTTCGCCTTGCTTTTGTCAAAAGATAAACCATCTTTGGTTTTTGCTATTGTGGTTTCAACGCCACTTGCGTCTTTTTGTAAATTCACAAAAAGATTTCCATTTTTTAAGTCCATTTTATTAGCTTTTAAAATACCATCATTTTGGCCTAGATATTTCATTGATAAAGTTTTATCCTTTGCTAATGTAAAATCACCATCTAAAGTCAAACTACCATCTTCTATATTTAAATTTCCTTTAAAATTATCCTTATAATCTTTAAATCTAAGATTACTTTTACCTTTTTTAATGATATCGGTTGCATTTTCTACATTTGCATAAATGTCTATAGAATGATCTCTATATGTGTATTTATCTTTTTCTATATCGAGAGTAACTTTATTTTTTAAATCTATATGTCCGCCTAAGGAACTAGCTTTTAAGCTGGAATTATCAAGAATGGCTTTTCCTTTGTCATCTCTTATTACAAAGTGATTTTTTAAATTTATAACAGAATCTATAGCATTAAATTTTCCGTCATATACGGAGATTCCGCCAATATTATTTATTTTTGCATTAACTAAATTTATAGTTCCGTCTTTTTCTGCACCTAGGCCATTGATGTTGTTTATATTTGAATTTATAAAACTAATATCTCCACCATCGGCACTCCAAAAATAATTCATTTTTTTGTGTTTTTCTATGGTGCTGTTTAAAAACTCAGCTTTACCTCCTTTTTGGGCGGTTACTTGCTTTATCTTAGCAGTTGAATCTTTAGCTATAAACTCTCCACCATCTTTTATAAAAATAGTAGCTGAATTAATAGTAGAATCATCAAATATTGCCTTTCCACTTACATTGCTAGACTCATTTGTAAAATTTATATTTGATTTATTCTTTGCTTTAAATTCACCACCTTTTTCTACATCAATTCCTTCTTGTCCTGTATATTTTGTATTATCTAGGGTAGCTTTTCCGCCTTCTTTTACATAGAAATTTTGAGATGTTGATATTTTTGAATCTTTTATATCAAGTTCTCCATTTTTTATCATTATGCTGCCTTTGTTGTATAAAGGTAGGTTTTTTGCTATAAATTTACCGCTATCTACATTTATACCACCTCCATATTCTATAAATACTGCTTCATCTTTTGCTTTGTCCTCATTTAAGAGTTTTTCATCAGCAGGTTTTTCACTAGTTAAGTTTACAATACCGTTGTTTGTTATTATAAAATTTTTAGCTTGTATTTTAGGGTCTGTTACATTTAGTTTTCCGCCATCTATAGTTATGGTATTATTTACTCCTATTTTTGTACCTTTTATTCGGACATTGTTTATATTAACCTCTCCGTCTTTGCCTACATTAAATTTTTGTGTTTGTAAAAGCCCTCCATTTTCAGCATTTAGCTTTCCGTTTTTTACTAAAATTTCAGGCGAATAGACATAAGTATCAGCAAAATTTGCTTTTCCACCTTCATCTATCAAAAAAGACATAGCTGGTCTAACACTAGTTTTGCTAGCATTTAATATAGAATTTTTACCTATTACATTTATTTTTTCAGCTGTTGTATTATCTTTACTACGGGATTTATTGCCAATATTGAGATTTAAAGTTCCATTTAATATATCTATATTAAAAACACCTGCTTTTTGATTTTTATAATAATCAGTCCATGAAGGACTAGCTGGATTATGTTTAGCTTCTAAAAATGAAACATTTACTACGGCGTTTTTATCTGAAGCCATAAAATCAAGAAATTTATCACCTTTATCATCTTTTTTGATAATACCTTTTCCGCCTATAAGAAAATGTTGTCCCTTTAAACCATATAAATTTACTTCTGTATTTTCATTAGCACCTATCGTTGTAGAATATAAAAAAACTGGAGATTTTTCTGTTTTTTCATCGCCTTTTATGGTTAATGTTTTACTTTTACCTTCAAGTTTTCCATCTATAGTGCTTGTGACTTTATCATTTTTAATTAGTCCTTGTACTCTATTAGATTTATCATTAAAAATTTTAACTTTGTCATAATCGCTAATTTTATAGACTACAGTTGGATTTTTTAATAATTCATTTGTAATAGGTGAAGCATTTAAACTAGAACAAATAAATACTGCACAAACTAAAGAGAAAATTTTATTCTCTTGCCAAGAAAAACGAATATTGTTTCGCATTTTCATTTCTGCCCCTTTTAAATTGAAAATAATAATGATAAATTGTATCATTTCTTTATTAAAACAAAATTAATTGTTTTTTGATGTGTTTCGTTAGCAAGATATTGTGAAAAATAAAAGCCAAGAACAACTTGGCTTTTTAGAATTTATATTATTTGAAATTTTAATATTTAGTAAGTTTTTAGATTTATTTTCTAGGAGGTAAAACTTCTATGATGGCATTTGCTCTTAGTTTTTCAAAATAATCATCAACTGTTTTTCGTCTTTCATTTTTAGCAAACATTTCAAAAACTTGATCTTTTGCAGTTTCAAAATCCACTTTTTTAACTCCATTTTTAGAATCAATTCTTAAAATTAAATCCAAGAAAAGCTAATATTAAAACCTTAAAAATATATGATTTAAAAATAGATAAATATAGAGAATTTTGTCCTTATCAAGATAGTAATTTTAAGTCTATAAAAGATTATATAAGCTATAAAAATTGGCAAAATAAAATAAATAAGATAGATATGGTTGATTATAGATATCCAGAAAAAATCTATCTAAAAAATAAAAATATGACACTTAAAGAATTTCAAGATATTGAATATGAAAAGTATATTAATGAAAATAGAGGTAAAAATGGAAAATCACTTAAATAAAATTACTGATTTTAAAACTTTAGTTGAACCAAATAGTTTTAACATAAATTTAAACGACAATTATTTAAATTTGAAATTTTAAAAAGAATTTAATTAAAAGGACAAACAATGGCAAAGTTTGAAAAAAGGTAATTGGAAAATGAAAAAGATATCGAAGTTAATAAAAACATTAAAAAACAGTCCAATCGGTAAAAACGAATATATATGCGATGAAATAGAAAATTGGTATTTATAGACTATAAATATAACTAAAATATCATTTTGATTTGATATTCAAAGACGATAAAATTTGAGTTATTTTAAAATAGCTTATTAAATTTCATAATAAAAACAGCAATATAAAGATAAAGAAAATTGTAAATATATTAAAAGATAAAACGGTCAATTTGAATAAATCCAATTAAAGTTTATATTTAAGTTTAAAAGTTTTTTGTTTGCATATTTTGATTTTTTATGCCGATATCTTTGTCACTTGTTTTGTATAAAAACATAAACAAAATTTTTTAAAAATGTTTCTTTAAATTTAACGGCGCACATTTAGTGAAATATAAAATTCCAATACAAAATTTGAAATAAAATGCAAGATTTCTGTTGTTATGATTTTTAAAAAAACACTATATTTTAGAATAAGATAATTAAGATAAAATTTTCATTTAATTTATTTTGTGAAATTTTAAAAATTCCACAAAATTTTATTTAAACCAATTTTTGATTTTGTCAAAAATGCCGTCCGCAGTTTTATCAAAGCTTTCGTGAAGTTTTTCCAAAAGCTCTATTTGTTCGTCTGTTAATTTTTTAGGAGTTTGCACGTTTATTTGAACGATTAAATTTCCGGCTATTTTAGTGCGGATATTTTCGAATCCCTCTTTTTCTATCACGAATTGATCTTTGTCTTTACTACCTATTTTTAATTGTAACTCTTTTTCGCCATGCATTGTAGGCACTTTTATGGTTTTTCCTAAAATCGCCTGCGTGAAAAAAACCGGAACTTCTATGTAAATATCATCGGCGCTTCTAACGAAAAATTTATCATCTTTTACTTGGACGGCGACATAAAGATCGCCTATTTCACCGCTTTTTGAAATATTTCCTTTTTTTGCGATTCTGATTCTGATTCCTGTATTTACGCCTTTCGGAATGTCAAATTTTACATTTACTTGCTCTTCGATAAATCCTTTTCCGGCGCAATCATGGCATTTTTCTTTTACTATTTGACCGCTACCTTTGCAAAAAGGGCATGTTTGCGCGAAGCTTAAAAATCCGCTTCTTTTCACTATTTTACCGCTACCGCCGCAATGCGGGCAGGTGTTTAGTTTCTTATCTTTTGAACCTGTGCCGTCGCATGTTTTGCACGGTTTTTTAATTTTATATTTTATATCTTTGCTTACACCGAAAAATGCGTCTTTAAAACTTATACTGACTAAAATTTCGCTATCCAAATCGTAAGCGTCATCGTATCTTTGCGAACGAGATTTATTGAAACCGCCGCCGCCAAAAAACGTATCAAAAATATCACCGAAATCAAATCCTCCAAAATCATTTCCAAAAGCGCCGTTTAATCCTTCTTTACCGTATCTGTCGTAAGTTTGACGCCTTTCATCGTTTCCTAAAATCTGATAAGCTTCGTTTATTTCTTTAAATTTTTCTTCAGCTTCTTTATCGCCTGCATTTCGGTCAGGATGGTATTTGAGTGCAAGTTTTCTAAAAGCTTTTTTTATTTCGTCGCTGTCGGCGTCTTTTGAAACGCCTAAAATTTCATAGTAATCGCTCAATTTTTACTCCGTTAACATTTTAATAAACTTGTAATTTTACCCAATTTTATTAAAATGTTAATAAATTTTAGATATAGTTAAGGCTTAAAAAATTAAAAAGGATAAAAAATGATAAACGTTTTGATGATTGAAGATGATTCTGAGTTTGCTCAACTTTTAGCCGAATATTTGGAAAAATTTAATATTAAAGTAACAAATTATGAAGATCCGTATCTTGGAATCAGCGCGGGAATTAAAAATTTCGATCTTATGATTTTGGATTTGACGCTTCCTGGAATGGATGGTCTTGAAGTTTGTAAAGAAATACGCGAAAAATATGATATTCCTATCATAATAAGCTCTGCTAGAAGTGATGTAAGCGATAAAGTAGTAGGACTTCAAATAGGAGCTGATGATTATTTACCGAAGCCATACGATCCAAAAGAGATGCATGCGCGCATAATGAGCCTGATTCGCCGTTATAAACGCACCGCTCAAAAGGAGGAAAATGTGGTGGTCGATAGCGCTTTTCGCATTGACGAGAAACGCCACGAGATATTTTTTCATGATGCGCCGCTTACTTTAACTCCTGCCGAATATGAAATTTTAGAATATTTAATAAAACAACACAGTTTTTCTGTTTCACGCGAACAGTTGGTTTATCATTGCAAGAGTTTAAAAGATAAAGATTCTAAAAGTCTTGATGTGATAATCGGAAGACTTAGAGCAAAAATAGGCGATAATTCAAAAAATCCGACTCACATTTTTTCAGTTCGCGGAATCGGCTATAAATTAATCGGATGAAACACTCTATAATCAGCAAAATAACAATTATTTTTGTTATCGCATTCGCCCTTGTATGCGCGCTTTTTATAACATTTGGAAATATGCAGACCAATAAGGCTTACACAAATATCCGTGCAAATGAAATTAATGCGATAAATTATCTTTTAGGGCTTTATGAAAAAGCTACGCCGCCGAGCGATTTGGAAAAGTATTTTAGAAATTTCGGTTTTCATCTGGTACGGGATAAAAATATAGTCACAAATGTAATGACATCAGGTGAAAAGGAATTTACTCAAAATACGCCTATCGGAATTTTTGAATCGATTAAATACGGCGGTTCGATATATTTGACAATTAAAAACGAAACTTTTTTAATTGTTTTTGAAGGTCTTGGCACGCAAAATTTAAACGATCCGTTGTGGATAGGATTTATACTTACCGTCATTGTGCTTTTTTATCTTTATCTTTCGATGATAAAAAGTTTTTCACCGCTAAAAAAACTTACAAAAAATATCAAAAAATTCGGCGCCGGAAATTTAGATGTGGTGATTATTGATAAAAAACGGGAAGACGAAATAGGCGAGCTTGCTGACGAGTTTAATTTGGCGGTTTCTAAAATAAGAGAACTTGTATATTCACGCCAACTATTTTTAAGAACGATTATGCACGAGCTTAAAACTCCTATTGGAAAAGGTCGAATAATCAGCGAAATGATTGATAGTGAAGTGCAAAAAAATCGCCTAATCAGCGTTTTTGAAAGACTTGAAATTTTGATAAATGAATTTGCAAAAATTGAGCAGCTTTTATCTAAAAATTATGCTTTAAAATATCAAGAGTGCCATTTCAGCCTTATTTTAGAGCAGGTTCGAGATATTTTGTTGCTTGATAATTTTGATGAAAAAATTTCAGTTTGTATGAATGAAGACGCCATAATAAATGTTGATTTTCAGCTTTTTACATTGGCTCTTAAAAATCTTATTGACAATGCTTTAAAATACAGCGACGATAAAAAAGTGCGTATAATTTGCGATAATGATAAAATCAGTGTGCAAAATACAGGAAAACCGTTACTTATGAGTTTTGAACATTATAAGCAGGCTTTTGTGCGAAACAATGCCGAAAAAGTAAGTGGAATGGGACTTGGACTTTATATAATAGATAAAATTTGCGCTATGCATAATTTTCACTTCGAGCATAGTTATTGCGCTAATATGCATACTTTTAGCGTGATTTTTGATAAACCTGCGATTTCACAAAAAAATAAAAAAAGCAAAAATGAAAAATAATACAAAATTTGACGAACTTGTTGCTACTTTTGAAAAACTTCCGGGAGTCGGTAAAAAGTCGGCTCTGCGTTATGCTTATCATATAAGCATAAATGATCCTTTTTTAGGACTTAATTTAGCAAATTCCATAGAAAATGCCGTGCGAAATTTAAGACGTTGTGAAGTTTGCGGGGCAATTTGCGAAGATGAAATTTGCGAAGTTTGCTGCGATACTTCAAGAGATCGTGAAAAAATCTGCATTATAGAAAGTCCGAAAGATATTTTAATTTTTGAAGAAAATGCGATTTTTGACGGGCTTTATTTTGTGCTTGACAGTTCTGGTGACGAAATTATTACCAAACTTCAAAGAATGATTGAATTAAATGGCGTAAAAGAGCTTATTTTTGCGATGACGCCAGGGGTAAATTCCGATATGCTTATGCTTTATGTGGAAGATAAAATTTCAATTCCAAATCTGAAATTCAGTAAAATCGCTCAAGGAATTCCGACAGGTGTAAGCGTGGATAGTATAGATTTTATTTCGCTCAGCAAAGCCTTAAAAGATCGCGTGGGAATTTAGTTTTATTTATAAATTGTAATAAAACGCATATTCTGATTTTTAAAACTGAAAATTATCTAAAATTTTATAAAAAATCGATTTTATGTCATATTATGAAATTTATTTTAATTGTAAAATAAAAATATCCAAAAATTTTATCCATTTGAAATTTAACTTTTAAATATAAAGTTTTAAAAGTGACCGATTATATTTTTCAATAAATTTTTTTCTTACTGTTACTTCAAAATTTGCTGTAATAAAGTGCCTTTGAAACTTATTTTTTATAATTTATATAAATTTTTTATTTTTTAAGCATATATATATTACTAAAATTACAAATATATTTTATTTTTAAGGAGTCATCAAATGATGAGCAAATATGCGTAAGATATATTTCATGAACCTGCCGTGTTACGAAAAAAGTTGGATATGTATCTTAAAACACCGCAAAAAAACGATGTTTTACGCAAGAGTGGCTGAAAAATTCTTTTATAGCAGTGGTAAACGCTATATAAAATTTCAAATTACTTGGAGCTGGAGTTGGTGGTGATTTTTTGGAGGTTTTTTCTTTATAGAAAAAATTATATAGAAGCACTTGTAATTTTTATATGTTCAATATTTTTAAGTTGGATACCGTTATTGATTTGGGTAGTTTGTGGCGTATTTGCAAAGTATTCTGTTTGTATGAATTTTTTAAAATGTCTTGAAATGCAAGATGATGAAATGTTATCAATTCAAGGCGGTACAAACGATTGGGTTATTTATATAGCGATTATATTTATTGTTGCTGTTTTTTTAATTGGTATTTTTGCAGCCTTATAAAAAATTTATTATGATTTTATCTTATTATCCGCTTCTTTTGAAAGTGGATAATAACGATATAAAATAGATATTCTATATAAAATTTTAAAAACATATAAGCCGAAATTTCAAATAAGTATTTTTTATGAGTTTTATTTTTACAAAATTTAAAAAACGATATGATAACAATAAACAGCTACGAAATAAATCCTTGAATATATAAACACATCGTTTAAAAATTTATTTTTTTTATAATTAAATTTTAAGCTTAAATAAAAAAGGCGCTGCAGACACAGCGCCTTTAAAATTTGTAAAATTGCAAAAAACTACTTTTTAAGAGCTTCTTTCGCATATTTTATTCCCAAATCAAATGCTTTTTCGTTTAACGGACGTGTTTTTTCAGGAACTGTAGATAGCATTTGATCTTTTACTATGCCGGCTTCCATACATTTTGTAAATTCCACCGCAATGGCAAGCGCCACTACGCTTTGTGTAATTACGTTTCCTACTTCTTCTTTTGCGATTGTGATGATTGGAATTTCGTAAATTTTGAAATTTTTGCGGTCTTCATCGGTCGGTTTTACAAGATTTGGCTCAATTACGATTGTTCCGCCTTTTTTAACGCCTGATTTAAAAGCGTTGAAACTGACTTGTGCTGTGGCAATCATAAACTCAATTTCACCTTCATTTGCGTAAGGATATAAAATTTCTTTATCATCCAAAACTATATCGACCTTAGTCGGACCGCCTCTGACTTGTGATGTATAAGTAGAAGCTTTTACGCCGTATCCGCCTTTCGCTATTTTTGCAGCAGCTAAAATTTCACCTGCTAAAATAACGCCTTGACCGCCAACGCCTACAAATCTTAGTTGGTTCATTTTATCTCCTCAAAATTTATTTTTGTCTTATTTTGAGCTGCTTCTTTTACTTTCGCGTAAGCTTTTGTATATTCCAAATGCTCGTTATCTTCATGCAAAACGCCGCATGGAAATAGTCCTTTGCGCTCTTCTTCGCTCATTTTGTCGTATTTAATTTTTGTTGTAATACGAGAATTTACCCATTCAAGCATTTTTGTTGCTTCTCCCATTTTATTTTTTCTACCTAAATTTACGTGGCAATTTGAAAAAACATCAAAAAAACTGTATCCGTCGTGTGAAAAGCCTTTTACAAAAAGTTTTTCAAGTCTATCAGGGTTTATCACGCTTTCGCGTCCTACGAATGTAGCTCCTGCTGCAGTTGCCAATTTTGCCGCATCAAAGCTTGGATCTACGTTTCCGTATTGCGCTGTAACAGTCCAAAGACCACGTGGTGTAGTAGGGCTTGTTTGAGAGTTTGTAAGTCCGTAGATAAAATTGTTTATTAAAATGTGATTTATATCAATATTTCTTCTGCAACCGTGAATTGTGTGATTTCCGCCAATTGCAAGACCGTCGCCATCGCCTGTAACTACGATGACATGTTTATCAGGATTTGCCAATTTTATGCCTGTTGCATAAGCTATGGCGCGTCCGTGAGTCGTATGAACTGTATTGCAATTAACATAAGAGCTGAATCTGCCGCTACAGCCGATTCCGCTTACTACGCAAACATCATCCATATTCCAACCCATTTTATCGATTGCTCTAATTACCGCTTTTAAAATTACACCGTCACCACAGCCCCAACACCAAAGTGTAGGCATTTTATTTACACGCAAATATTTATCATAATTGAAAGCCATAATTAAAACTCCTTAACTTTTTCTATAATTTCGGTCGGGCTTATCGGTCTGCCGTTTGCTTTAAGAAGTGTTTTGAAATCATCTCTTAAAGTTACTCTTTGAATTTCGCCTAGATATTGACCTAAATTCAGCTCTGTAATCAAAATTTTCTTAAATTTTTCGCCTATCTTTTTTAGCTCTTTTTCAGGGCTCGGCCATAAAGTAATAGGGCGGAAAAGTCCTACTTTTATACCTTCTTCGCGCAATTTTTCAATAGCTGTTTTAACGGATCTGCTTACGCTTCCATATGCAATAATGCAAATTTCGGCATCGTCCAGTTTATACTCTTCGTATTTTACAATCTCATCTTTGTGAGCGTTGATTTTATTAAAAAGTCTTTTTATACTGTAATCAACTATTTTACCGTCTTCTGTCGGAAAGCCTGTAGGACCGTGATGAAGTCCTGTTATATGATAGTGATAGCCTGTGAAAAATTTGTTTAAAACGGCAGGTTTATCGGCGTCTGCCTGATAAGGTAGATAATCTTTAGGATCGCCGTTAAACTCAGCTCTTTTTTCTGTTTTTAAATCTTTTAGTTCAGGCAATACGGCTTTTGCTTGCATATGACCTAATGTTTCATCTAAAAGTAAGAAAACGGGAGTCATAAATTTCGTAGCAAGATTAAAAGCTCTAACAGTTTCACTATAAACTTCCTCTAATGAACCTGGGCATAAAGATATGCTTTGATAATCGCCATGAGTCGGGTTTCTTGATTGTAAAATATCACCTTGTGCAACTCTGGTTGGAAGTCCTGTACTTGGACCGCCGCGCATTACATTTACGATTACAAGCGGAATTTCGGCGATAAAACCAAGACCGATTTGCTCTGATTTTAGTGAAATTCCAGGACCTGAACTTGCTGTCATAGCTTTTGCGCCGCTCATAGAAGCTCCAAGCGCAACTGAAATTCCTGAAATCTCATCTTCCATTTGTATAAAAGTGCCATTATATTGAGGCAACAATCTACTCATTTCGTGTGCAACTTCGCTTGATGGCGTGATAGGATATCCACCAAAAAAATTGCAACCGCACTCAACGGCAGCTCTTGCTACCAACATATTTCCCGTTGCAATAACTTCTCTCATATTTTTATCCTTTCAATGCCATAAAATTATTTGCTTTGATTTTTTCGGCTCTTTCTTGCGATTCTTTTGAAAGTTTCGCAAATTTAAAGCCTTTTTCCGCTACATAAATTGCAAAATCCGGACAATGTATTTCACAATCCCTACAGCCTATACAAGTAGTAGGATCCAACACTTCTATCATCATACCTTGAATGGCGTTCGGATCTTCTTTCATTGCCAAAGTACCGCTTGGACAATAACTTACACAGATATTGCAAGCTTTACAACGAGATTCATCCACCCAAACGGCAGTGTCTTTCGGTTGATTTATCATACCTTCTCCTTATCCTAAAATTTCTTTAAGTTTTGTTCCTATGTGAGCCGGAGTATCTACTACGTGAACGCCGACCTCGCTTAATGCTTTTTTCTTTCCTGCGGCAGTGCTGCTTTCTCCACTTATAATCGCCCCTGCATGTCCCATTCTTTTACCTTTTGGTGCACTAACTCCTGCGATAAATGCAACAATCGGTTTTGTGATTTTCTCTTTTATCACTTTGCAGGCATCAATTTCAAGGCTTCCTCCGATTTCACCTATCATTACGATAGCTTTAGTATCCGGATCGGCTTCTAAAAGAGGCAAAATTTCGCTGTATGTAAGACCTATAATACTATCTCCGCCAATTCCTACGGCTGTTGAAATTCCATATCCTTCATTTAAAATTTGGTTTGCGCCTTCATAAGTAAGGGTGCCGGATTTTGAAATTAAGCCGATATTTACACTTTTTCTTTTGAAAATCGAGTTTGGCATAATGCCTAATTTGCACTCATCAGAACTTATGATTCCTGGGCAATTCGGACCTATTAATTTCATGCCGCATTTGTTTGCGTAGTTTTTTGCTTCAATCATATCTTTTACAGGCGCATGTTCTGTTATAACAACAGCAAGTTTTATGCCGGCATCGGCTGCCTCTATTACGCTTTCTGCGACAAATTTTGCAGGAACAAAGATTAAACTTGTATCGGCTCTTGTTGCTGCAACCGCCTCTTTTGCTGTATTAAAAACAGGTTTTCCAAGATGCTCTTTGCCACCTTTTCCAGGAATTACGCCACCAACGATATTTGTGCCGTATGCCATACATAAACCTGAGTGAAAAGTCGCCTCTTTGCCTGTAAATCCGTGAACGATAACTCTTGTGTTTTTATGAACTAAAATACTCATTATTTTTCTCCATTTACTAGTTTAACTGCAAGTTTTGCGCCTTCTTCAAGGTCGTGTGCGCTGTATATGTTTTCTATATTTGCTTCTTTTAAAAGCTCAATAGCCTCTTTTGCATTTGTTCCATCAAGTCTAACTACAACAGGAATTTCTACTTTTGTAAGCTTCGTAGCTTCCAAAATTCCTTTTGCGATTCTATCACAGCGAACAATTCCGCCGAAAATATTTACAAAAATCGATTTTACATTTTTGTCGCGCAAAATGATTTCAAATGCTTTTGCAACTGTTTCCGCACTTGCGCCGCCGCCAACATCAAGAAAGTTTGCCGATTTTCCGCCGCAATATGTGATCGTATCCATTGTACCCATTGCGAGTCCTGCACCATTTACCATACAGCCGATATCTCCGTCAAGTTTTATATAGCTGAGACCGTATTGTTTAGCTTCAACTTCGCTTGATTCTTCTTCGTCTAAATCTCTCATAGCTGCGATATTTTCGTGTCTGAAAAGTGCCGCGTCGTCAAATCCCATTTTTGCATCAAGCGCAAAAAATTCATCTTCGGCAGTTAAAACCATAGGATTTATCTCTACTAAATTTGCGTCTGTTGCAATGTATAGTTTATAAAGTCCGTTTAAGAATTTATAAAATTTATTATTTAAATCTTTGTCAAAACCTAAGAAATCGCCGACTTCATAAGCATGAAAAGCTTTTAAGCCGATTTGCGGATCTATATTGAGAGTTTTAATTAAATTTTTATCAACCTCTTCAATTCCCATTCCGCCGCTTGCAGAAGCGATAAGGCCGATTTGCTCTTTTGCACGGTTAAATGTAAGGCTTACATAAAATTCTTTTTTTATATTGCAACCTTGCTCGATATAAATTTTTCTTACAAGTTTGCCTTTTGGACCTGTTTGCTTTGTAACAAGCGTCATACCTAAAATTTGATTAGCGTATTTTTTAACTTCATCTAAATTTTTAGCGATTTTTACACCGCCTCCAAGACCTCTACCGCCTGCGTGAATTTGCGCTTTTACAGCCCAAACATTGCCACCGAGTTTTTTAGCGACTTCAACCGCTTCGTCTGCGCTAAGTGCCAAAGCACCGTTTGAAACATTTATACCAAATTCACGGCAAAGTTCTTTTGCTTGATATTCGTGTATATTCATACTTTCCCCTTATTAAGATTTAAAATTTGTCTTTTTATATTTTCCAAGCCTGATTTTATTTTTTCGCCGTAATCAAACGGCAAAATTTCAGCCACACCGTTTTTATTAAGTCTTACAAATCTGCCGATAGGAATTTCGTTTTCATCCAAAACGCTGCAAATTAAAATTTCATTTTTGTCATTTATAATCGCATCTATCATTTTTACACTGCAAGCTGCAGGCGCAAAAAACGATGAAGTTTTTTGCAAAGCGGTAATTTTTGAGCCTGAATTTATTGTATTTTCCTTTATCAAACTTAAATTTTGCGGTTTGAATTTTTTGCCGAATTTGTAAATTTCATCTTCTAAAATTTGCATTTCGTCATTATGAGCTCCGACTACGCTTGCTTTTATATCAGTCACATTTACATTTTCACTTTTTGCAATTTCATATCTAAGCCTTGCACTATCAAGTTCGCCTGCCATTGCAATAATTTTTTCCTTTTTGAATCCGCTTGCCTTATAAGCTACAAATGCTAATGTATCAACTGGATTTGTAATTAAAATGATAATTGCTTCAGGTGCATATTTAGCCACATTTTTAGCACAAGAAGAGATTATTTTCGCATTATCATTTAACAAATCGGCTCTACTTTGCCCGGCTTGTCTGGTTTTACCTGCTGTGATTACCACAATATCGCTATTTGCTAAAAGTGCTTCATCACTTGAACCTGAAATTTCAGTTTTTTTGTTATAAACACTTGCCAAATGCGATAAATCAAGCGCTCTTGCTTTTGCCAAATCACCGAAAATATCAATTAATGCTATTTGACTAATTTCAAAATCTTTGCAAAGTAGCTGAGAAACGATATTTGAGCCGATATTTCCAGCCCCTATGATTGAAATTTTCATCCGTTTATTATCTCATTAAATGTTTTGCTCGGTCTCATAATCAAATTTGCTTTTTCTTCATCAAATTTGTAGTAACCTCCAAGATCGGCGCCATTTCCTTGAGCGCTCAAAAACTCATCCATAATCTTTTGTTCGTTTTTGTGAAGTGATTTTGCCGTTTTTTCAAAATCATTTTTAAATTTTGTTTTAGTAAGCTCGTCCGCCCAATACATCGCAAAATAAAAATGGCTTGTGCGGTTATCAGCTTCACCTACGGTTTTTCTAGGTGCTTTATCGTCTTTTAGCCATTTTGCGACGGCTTTATCCAATGTATCAGCTAAAATTTTAATATTCTCACAATTTTTAAACTCACTTAAATGTTCCAAACTTACACCAAGTGCTAAAAATTCGCCAAGACTATCCCAGCGTAAATGATTTTCTTTAAAAATCTGAGCTGCGATTTTCGGTGCCGAGCCGCCGGCTCCTGTCTCAAAAAGTCCGCCACCGTTTAACAAAGGAACGATTGAAAGCATTTTAGCGCTTGTTCCAAGCTCTAAAATAGGAAAAAGATCCGTTAAATAATCTCTTAAAACATTTCCGGTAACGCTGATACAATCTTTTCCGCTACGAATGATTTTGACGGACTCTTTTGTCGCCTCAAAAGGCGTCATAAACTTTATGTCAAGTCCATTTAAATCATAATTTTTAAGCTCATTTTGAGCTATTTTTTTGATATTTGCATCGTGAGCGCGAGCGGGATCCAGCCAAAAAATAGTTTTACTTTTTGTTGTTTTTGCGCGAGATACGGCAAGTTTTACCCAGTTTTTGATAGCGTCAGGTTTTGCTTGTGTCATACGAAAAATATCGCCTTTTCCAACTTTAAATTTAAAAATTTCAGCGCAGTTTTCATCTTTAACTGAAATTTCACCATCTTCATCCATTATAAAAGTTTTATCGTGACTTCCGTATTCTTCGGCTTTTTTCGCCATAAGTCCTACATTTGACACAGAGCCGATTGCAGCGGGATTTAATTCACCGTTTTCTTTAAGTTCCTTTATTATGCTATCGTAAATCACAGCATAAGATGCATCAGGAATTACCGCAAGAGTTTCTTTTAAATTTCCATTTTTATCCCACATTTTTCCGCTATTTCTTATCATCGCAGGCATTGAAGCATCTATTATCACATCGCTTGGAACATGTAGATTTGTTATGCCGTTGTCACTGTCAACCATAGATATATCAGGTCTTTTTTCTAAAATTTCGCTGTATTTTTTCTCTATTTTTTCTTGTACAGAGACGGGTAAGTCTTTTATTCTTGCAAAAAGATCTTTTAAACCGAAATTCTCATTTACGCCTACGCTTTTCAATTCATTTTCGAACTCATCAAAAATTTCTTTAAAAAAGTTTTTTACAAAATGTCCGAACATCACAGGATCGCTTATTTTCATCATTGTGGCTTTTAAATGAACGGAATATAAAAGATCGTTTTTCTTTGCATAATCAATCGTTTTAAGAATAAACTCATTAAGTTTTTTTGCGCTCATAAATGTCGCATCAACGACTTCGCCTTTTAGGATTTTAAGATTGTCCTTTAAAATTTTTACGCCGTTTTTGCCTTTAAATTCTACTTTTAAAGTTAAATTTTTATCCGCAGTCATACTTTTTTCGTTACTGTAAAAATCTCCGCCGTTCATATGCATAACTTCTGTTTTTACATTTTTATCCCATTTACCGTTTTTGTGCGGATTTGCTTTTGCATACTCTTTTACCGCTTTTGCGCTTCTACGGTCCGAATTTCCTTCTCTTAGCACAGGATTTACAGCACTTCCTAAAATTTTTTGGTAACGCGCGAAAATCTCTTTTTCATTCGCGTTTTTAGGTTCGGCAGGAAATTGGGGCACATCAAAACCTTTTTCTCTCAACTCTTTTATACAGGCTGTAAGTTGCGGAATTGAGGCTGAAATATTTGGAAGTTTTATTATATTTGCCGATTTTTCGGCAGTCATTTTTCCTAAAATAGATAAGTAGTCTTTAACTTTTTGATTTTCTTTCAGATTTTCAGGGAAATTCGCTAAAATTCTGCCTGCTAGTGAAATATCCATCGTTTCGATATTTATATTTGCCGATTTTAAAAATCTTTTAATAATAGGTAAAAGCGAAAAAGTCGCCATCGCAGGTGCTTCGTCAGTATAGGTATAGATGATGTCGCTCATCGGATCTCCTTAAAAATTAAATTGTCATAATTATAATCTTTTAGTCTATTAAAAAAAATATGATTTTAAAACTAATCTAACTTCTTAAGATTACTTTTATCAACGTTGTTTGCTTACATTTTTCAGATGTTCGCCATAATTTTTTGAGAAATCATGAAGTCCTGTTTTTTTGTTTCGCATAAAATACAAAAATTCCGTTTTTTCGGGTTTTATTGCAGCTGTTATTGCATTTTTGGATACTACGCAAACGGCATTTTTTGGAAGCCCATCTATTATATAAGTATTAAATCTGCTTTTGTCGTTTAAAATTCGCTCAGGCGTAATTTTGGTATGTGAAAATTCGCCGTAATTCAGCGTTCCGTCCATTTGAAGTTTCATATTTTTCGCCAGACGGTTGTCGATTACTGAGCTTATAAGCGGCATTTCAGCGTTGTTTGCGGCTTCTTTTTGAATTACAGAGGCTTTTATTAAAATTTCGTGCCATTTCGTTTGATTAAAATCACCAAGAAGCTCTCTACTCAGATTTTCGTGAAATTTTTTAGAAACACTCACTAAAGAGTTTATTATCTCTTTTTCGTCTGCATTAAGTGCTACTTTGTATGTTTCAGGAATTAAAAATCCTTCATAAAAAGGCGCAGTAGCGTTAAATTCCTCATTCAATACAATTTCGCTTAAATTCTCTTTTTGCGCCAGTTCTCGAAAAAATATCAAAGTTGTTTCCCCAGGAATCAAAGTGATACTTTTCATCGCAGGTTTTGCCGTAACAAGCTCATAGAAAAAGTCTATTTTAGTTATATTCTGATCTGTTATCTGTAAAAGTCCATATTTCAGTTTCCCCATTTTTGATAAAAAAAACGGATCGAAAATATTAAAATCAGGGTATTTTTTCGAAAGCGCTATAATCGCATTTTTTGCCGAACCTTGCGGAATTTCAATGATTTTTTCATTTTGAATTTTTGTGTTTAAATCAAATAAAATCGTTATCATAAAAATCAGACACAACTCGACGGTAAATAGTAAAAAAGAGATAAATTTCATATAATTTTCCGGAATTTTTGATTATTATAATGAAAGTTTTTAAAATTTTGGTTAAAATAAGCCGCAAGGAAGTAAATGTGAATAAAATTTTAAACTTTATATTTAAATTTCTCATTTTTGTCGTGGTTTTATTGACAGCTTTTGTGATAACTCTTAAAATCGGTATAAAAGTGGATAATTTTAAAATTTCAAATTTTAATGTCAGCGGTTTTTATATCGGTTTAAATCGAAATTTGGTTTTAAAAATTGACGATCTTGAAATTCCGATTTCCGTGAAGCATAAAAATGAAAATGTGGAAACCGAACTTTTAAATATAACTAAAAAAATTACTTTAATAAATAAATTTTTTGATGAAATCGACATAAAGAACGTATCTTTAAAAAACCAAAATTTCGCCTTGAAATTCAATCACTCCGTTTTGGATTTTAAATCTCCGCAAATTTCTTTAAAATCGTATCTTATGCCTGTTGAAAACGGTTTAAAAACTAATATTGAAAGCTTTATTTTAAATGATTTTAATCTAAGTTTAACAGGAAACGCGAGTTTAAATTTTAAAGATAAAATTTACGGTTTTGACGGAAATTTTATAAGCAGTGAATTGAATGGAAAACTTCGTTTAACAAGTGATTTAAAAATTCTGAACGTTGAAATTTCGGACGCAAAAGCTAAAAGTATAAAAAATTTTATGGATGAAATCGCTTTAAAAACGGATATGAGCCAAACTACGAAAAATTGGATATACGGAAATATAATTGCCGATAATTATGAAATAAAAAATTTCGTTGCTAAAATAAATTTAAAAAACGGTGAAATTTTTAAGGATGATTTTCTAGCGGATGGAATTTTGCAAAATGTAAGCGTAAAATTTGATAAAAAATTGCCTGCCGTGATGATAGGCGAGGCAAATGTGAGCTTAAGAAATCAAAGTTTGAAATTCAATATGGAAAATGCAACTTATTTGGATAAAAATCTCACAAACAGCGAAGTTGAGATTTATAAAATTTTTGATGACGATAGCGGAATAAAGATAAATTTGCATACAAGCGCACCGTTTGATGTAAAATTTAATAAAATTCTGGAAGCTTATGATATCCGAAATCCTGCCGTTCAAAGTAGCGGAAAAGCTGAAATAGACGTGCTTTTGGATATTGATTTTACTACTGAAAATGTAAAAGCGTTTGCAAACGCTGTTTTTAAAGACAGTAAAATTTCAATAGGCAATGCCGAGTTTAGTAGCAAAAGCGGTGAATTTGCACTGAAAGAGAATAAAATTTTTCTTAAAAATTTTAATCTTAATAATGAATTTTTTAATGCTAACATAAACGGTAATATTGATTTTGATACGGATAGCGGGAATTTTGACGCGAATTTTGCAAGCATAAATTTGCCGAATGAAATTTTATCTTTAAAAAATTTCAACGATAAAATTTCGCTTGATTTTAAAGGCAAAAATGTGATTTTAAAATTTAAAAATCTTGGCGCGGATTTTTCTTTTGGAGTGCAAAATTCAATAAATTTAACCAATATTTCGCATTTGATAAAATTTTCTTCGCTTTTAAAAGATATCGGTGTAAAAAATTCAAATGTGAAAATTACTACAAAAGATTTTTCGGATTTTGCTATAAATGCCGAAAATACGTATTTTGACAGCATTTTCAGTCAAAACGGTTTATCATATGACACGGCGAATTTTAAAATTTTAATAAAAAACGGCGCATTGGAAGTTAAAAGCGACGATGAAAAAATAAGTTTTACAAAAAATGCCAAAAACTCAATTTTAAGCATAAAAGATTTGGATGTGCATATAAAAGCGAGTGATGATAAAAAGCAGAATTTAAATTTAAATTTTATAGGAGTTAATTCAAAAATTTTTATTGACGATTTGAATAAAACACTGAATTTTAAAAGTTACAGCGGCAAAATTACGCCGCAGTCAAGCGAACTGAACGGAAAATTTGCAAAAGGAACTTTTATGTTTAAAAGAGATAAAGATTTGCAAATATACGCACAAAATTTGGAAAGTAAAGATATAAACGATTTTTTGGGACGGGAAAGTGTTGAAAGAGGGGAATTCAGCTTAAAATTAAAAGGTATGAGCGATAAATTTTATAGAGGCGAAATAAACGCCAAAAATACTTATATAAAAGATTACGTTTATTATCAAAGGCTGCTCTCGCTTATAAATTCCATTCCATCGCTTTTAAGCTTAAAAATACCTGATTTTAATTCGAAAGGATTCACGGTCAGCGACGGAAAAGTTTATTTTGAGCGAATGGGAAAGATTGTAAAAATATCCGCCGTAAATTTGTTAGGAAGTAGTGCGGATATCGGTGGAAGCGGCATAATAGATCTTGATAAAGACGATATAAAAGTTGACCTGGAGTTAAAATATTTAAAGGACGCGAGCGATTTTATAAGTAAAATTCCTTTGATAAATCAGATTTTTTTGGGCGAAGATCGCAAAATCAGCACGATTATCGAAATCAGAGGCAGCATAAATGAGCCGAAATTTGAAACTAAAATCGCGCAGGATATAATTTCTTCGCCGTTAAATTTGATAAAAAATACTCTAATGCTTCCATTTGTGATTTTCGAATAAGGATAAAAAATGAAATATAAACTGGATTTTAAGGATAATTTCTCAGAATCATTTCTTTTTTGGATAAGAAAATTTGTAAAATTCAAGTTCAGCTCGCTTTCAAACAAAGAGGTTAAAAATCCGCAAACTTTTGCACAAATAAATCTTTTACTTGAAAATGATATGAACCCCGATGAGCTTAAAAAAATCACAAAAAATGCGCGAAATATCGGTCTGACCGGAATAAACACATATATTCAGCCGCTTTTAAAATTTTATAATGCCGTCGTAAAATATAATTTAAAAAGCATTTCTCAAATAGATGAAGAACTTGTCAGTGAAATTTTAGCTGTAATTACCGGCGGGCTCAGTGATGCAACCAAAAAAAACTACCGCGTTGTGATGATAAATTTTTTCGGTTTTTTGGATTCTCAAAATGAGGAAAACGGTAAATCGCATAATTTCGGCGTGACACTTAAAAACTGGGGCGGAATTAGCGGACAAAAAGGTGTAAAATTGCCTGAATTTTTAAGCGAAGATGAACTTAAAATTTTCCTGGAAGCGGTTGAAAAAGCGGATTTCGGAAAAAATACAAATCGTAATATGCTTGCCGTAAAAATTATAATTTATACAGGAATCAGGGTCGGTGAGGCTATAAATTTGAAATTTAAAGATATAAGTGAAGAAAATGGAATTTATATTTTAAGAATTCGCGGCAAAGGAAACAAATATCGTGTCGTGATGATAAAAAAACACCTCATCGAAAAACACATCGAAGCGCTTAGTATAAATTATCTGAATGAAGACGGATATTTACTTGTAAATGCCAAAGGAAAACCGCTAACTCAGGCATATATAAGCAGAATAGTAGAAAAAATTTTAATAAGCGCAGGAATCAGAAAAGAAAAAAACGGAGCTCATATGCTTCGCCATACATTTGCAACGATGCTTTACAAAAAGCAAAAAGATCTCGTTTTAGTTCAGGAAGCCTTAGGACACGCAAGTCTTGATACAAGTCGCATTTACACGCATTTTGACAGTCAAAAACTGCGCCTGGCGGCAAAAGTAGCGGAAGAGTTCGCCGAATGATTCAAAAATTGAAAGTAATTTAGTAATTATTTAAGGTCTTAATACAACCTAATTTCTAATAAAGTAGTTTTAAATTATTATCTCAATGATGAAAAATAATTATATTTATCATTAAAGAATTTCAGAGGCTGAATTTATAGAGATTTTAAGATATTTTTGCTTTGATGTAGAAGTAGTGAAAACAGTTGAAATTTGTAATATCTTTATAAATATAGTAAATAAAATCAAAAAAAATAAGAATTTTAATGATGAGTGAGTGTTAAAAAATATCTAAATTTAATGGTGAAATAGATAAAACTATTTTTATTTCGCTAAAGCTCATAGTCGCAAGCACAAGAAGTTAAAAAATAGTTTGCTGTAAAAGAGATAAAGAATCAAGCAATAAAATATCTGTATTTTAGAATGCTAAAAAAGATAGATATATTTATACTTAAATTGTTAAAAACTGCTTTAGCAATTAGTTATTACCTTCTCTAAGGTAATTGCGGGAATTTATTCTGATAGCTGTAAGACTTATGATGATGACTCAGTTGAATATGTAACTAAAGAGCATTTTTAGAGTAAGTCACTCTAAGAATGAGTTTGCAAATGGTAAAAACCGTATAAATGGAATTTAAAAACTTCTAATGGTTATGTTAAACATAAGATTAATCAAATAAAAGATTATTTTATATTTCATTTTCTAATAGCATAGTTTTGTTACGAGCATAGTGAAGTAAAAAAAGAGTGTGAGTATAAATATAATATAAAAAGATTATAGAGAACTTATACCATATTCTATTAAAAGTTGATAGGAGAAAATTTATTTAAGTTGTATTGAGTCTTATTAATTATCAGAATAATAAAATTTAAAGCATTATGTTTAATTAAAGCGAAATATTTTTGGTACTTATTTTTTATTTTATATTATACTGTGTTAGATAATAGGGCAATATATCTTTTGCATGGCTTCTATTTTCAGATTAAATGTTATCTATTTTTGTATATTAAAATACTATTTTTTACAAAATTGCTATAGATTATAATCAATCTATTCTTTTTAAATATAAATATTGTATAATCTCACACAATAAATAAAATAAGCAATAATAGTTTTATTGCAAAACACATTTTAAAAAGGATTTAAAATGTCAATTAAAATTAATACAATAGATAAAATTTCATCTTTTTGCGGAATTGACAATGTAGACATTAATGAAAATTTTAGTGATTATAATGTAATTTTTGCAAATAATGGGGTTGGAAAGACCACAATCACAAGAGCTTTTTCACTTTTAAAAGACAATAATTATAAAAATATTTTTTCATATCAGACAGTTGGCTTAAGTAAATTGCCTGAAATTACTTTTGTAACAAATGAAGGTAACATTGAGATAAAAGACAATAAGACATCAAATAAAATAAATTTTAATGTAGAAATTTATAATAGTGAATTTATAAGAAAAAATGCACCTTTTGATGAATCTTTTAGTTTAAAAAAAATAGAAAATAACGGAGCTGTTTTGGAAAATACTTTTCTTGGCGAAGAACAGCAAAGTATAAAAGAGTTTGAGAATAAAAAGAGTAACAAATGTAAAAAAATAGAAGAGATTAATGAAAAAATTTCTGAAAAAGACAAAGAAATAAAATCATACGAAGATAGGCTGAATAAGAAGCGATCAGAAATTAGCAATGAGTATATAAAAATAAAAATTGAAGATATTAAAGTATCATCTTTTAAATTTCCCAAAGTCCCATTATCAAGTGAAGAACAAGACAGCCTAAAACAGTTACAAAATGATGTTCCAAATTTAAAAGAAGCAATAAATAAATTTAATACTCTTAATAAAATTGATTTTTTTAAAATAGATTTGATTGAAGAGTCAAAAAAAATAGAAAATGATATTTTTAAATTTGATAGAGAAAAGTTGGCTATTAATGTAAGTCAGAATATAAAAGATCATTTAAATAAAGTTGGAGCTGATTTTATAGAACATGGTATAAAATTTACTAAAGATGATAATAAATTTTGTCCATTTTGCAGACAAAAAATAGATAATGGAATTTTAGATGAATATGCTAAATACTTCAATAAAGAATTACAAAATTTCAGTCAAAATAGTGAAAAATTTAGTAGAGATATCGATAATGAAATAAGTAAAATTCAAAATAATAAAGCCAATATTTTACATACATTTAAAAATTTTCACGCATTTATAGAAGATTTTGATGAGAAAAAAGACGATTTAGATATAAATTTAAATTTGCTAATAGATATTTTAAAAAATATAAAAAAACTAGTTGATAAAAAGATTGGAATTAAAAATTTAGATATTTATAAGGAAAATATTGAAAATTTAAAAGAAAAATACAATAAATGTACTAAAATTATAGGTGAAACAGACAAAATTTTAGATAATAGAAAAATACAAGAAAAAAAATTTAATAATAGCAAAAATAAATGGAAAGAATTAACTATCAAGCAAACAAAATTTCAAACATATGAAGACCAAAAAAATCAAAACGATTTGGAAAACAGAAAAAAGAGTTTTGAAGATGAAGTTAAAAAATTAATTTCCGAAATAAAGAAACTTGAAAACGATATAAAAATAGAACAAGAAAAAATAAAACCTGATATAAAAGTTATAAACGCTTATTTAAAATCACTTAATTTGTCAAAATATACAATAAATTCAGATTATCAATTAGTTTTAAATAAAGTTGATATAAAAAATAAAAATGCAAATATTATTCTTAGTGATGGTGAAAAAACAACGCTTGCATTTGCTTATTTTTTAGCTAAATTAAAAATGAACTATGATAAAAATTCTCTTAGAGATTTGGTAATTGTTATAGACGATCCTATTTCAAGTCTTGACGAAAATAGAATTTACACAACATCTTATTTGGTTGCAAAGATTAATCAAGAAATAGCTAGTGAAAATTTAGTAAATAATTCAGAAGATAAAGCACAAATTTTTGTTTTAACTCATAATGGTATTTTTATGTCAAATTTAATAAGAATTATTGGCAGACACTCTAATTATTATATTTTAAATAGAAATAAGTATACTTTAAAATTTGAATATAAGAATAATGCAGCTGGATATTTTGATACATTTTATACGAATTTATTTAAAGAGATATATAACTTTTCTATGGAAGAAAATTTAAATGACGATGATGAGGATAAAGCTTTAAATTACGGCAATAAGATAAGAATACTTTTTGAAAGTTTTATGAAAGTTAATTTTATAAGTAAATTTGTGAAAAATGAATACAAATATCAAAATGTTTTTAATAGCGAAGTAATGAAAGAAATTACAAAGAAGATAAGAGAGTGTAATAAAGACTATAATTTTTATAGTGATGTTTTTAAAAATAAAATTAATAACGATAGTTCTTGTGTTATAGAAAATGAAGATGGCTTATATAAAAAATTAGATAGAGTAGTAAAAGGACTTCATATGGATAGTCATGGTAGTGTTGCTAATTTTTACTATAATCATAAAATATCTTTAAAAGAAGTTCAAGTTTTTGCAAAAATAATAATAAACGTAATGATTTCTTTAAATCCACATCAAACATATTTTTATTTAGAGGCTTGCAATTAGATAAATCTTATGTATAATACAATAAAAATTGGTAAAGAAGCACTTAAAGAATGTGCTTATATAGTTTTTTGTAAGAAAATAAAAATGTAAATACAAGAATAGCAAATGTAAAATTAGGCAAAATTTGTATTTTTGGTAAATATAAGTTTTATGAAATAACTTTAAAGCTCTCAAAATTTACTTAATGACTTAAAAAACTTCAATAAAACTCGTTATATTGTTTAAAAAGACAATCTATTTGTGTATTTTATTCAATAAATTCGTTTAGTCTTGGTTGTTTAATTATGATAGTTTAATAATTATTGACTAATCAATATTTGTCACATTGTTTTCATGTAAAATAATAAGATTTTAGTTTTTATTAAAATTTATCTTGTTTTAAGTTCCAATAATCGGCATTCATCATAACTAGCGGGCGGGGCTTGCCTCTTTGCTTTTTCTTTTTCTCGCCATCCAGTCTGAATAGAGAAGCGCTTAGCATTGCGATCTGCTTTGCTTTGCTGTCGCTGCTTTTTCCGTGGCTCAGCTCTTTTAGTTGTGCTTTTATATTTTTTATAGTCAGCGAATCGTCACTTTTTGTGCTTTTAGCCCAGCGGTTTATCGTATAGATATTTATCTTATACTCATTTGCAAGTTCTGTTTGAGTTACGCCGCTTTTTAACAGATTTAGTATCAGCTCTTTTGTTTTTTTGGAATATGCCATTTTTACTCTTTTAAATTTAGCTTTATATCAGCGTTTAAAAACTCTTTTTGAATATCGTTAAACTCATCTTCTTCCAAATCTGCTGCGCTTTCATCAAAAATCTCACATAAAAAGCCGAACTCTAAAATATCCACCCCCCCCTCTCTCATCGCTTGCATTTACTTCGCTACGAGAAAATTTTATAACAGGAATAAGCATGGCAAGCTCCTTTAAGACACTTAAAGATAGCTGCTAGATATCAACTATAACAGCAACCAAAGCCCAATATTATGAGGTGTTAATACTTTTTCTTTATCAATTTAATAAAAAAATAAAATAGAAATTAATGCATATAAAATAATTTTTTTAATAAGTTTTAGATTTAATATAACCTAAGCTGATTTTTTATTATTCTACATATAAGCAAAATATCTTAAAATTTCTATAAATTTAGCTTCTGAAATTCATGAATGATAAATATGCTTATTTTTTATCCTTAAAATAATAGTTTAAAACCTCTTTATTAGATATTTTGTTGTATTGGGATTAAATTAGTCGATAAATCTTTTTGTAAGTTTATCGTATGCGTCTATTCTGCGATCTCGTAAAAATGGCCACCATGCGCGGACATTTTCGCATCTTCGCATATCAAGTTCAACTACTTTTGCGATTTCATCCGTGCTGTTTGCTCTAAAAATTTGCTCGCCTTGCGCGCCGAAAACAAAGCTGTTTCCCCAAAAACGAATTCCGTTTGAAATTTTGCTAGCGTTTTTTTTGTCATTTGATTTTTTGCAAATTTTGTCTAAATTTTCGCATGAAATTTCGTCATTTTCATTTAAAATTTTATCCGAAATTTCGCCGTTGAAGTTATCTTCTTTTATGATATCGCTAATCGTCTCAGCTTCAAATCCTACACGATTTACGGCAATTACAGGAAGTGCGTTTGCTACAGCGTGTCCTCTTTGAACTGCAACCCAAGCTTCAAGTTGGCGTGATTTTTCAGCTTCATCATCGCCGTCAAACCAACCGATTGCAGTTGGATAAATAAGAATTTCAGCGCCTTTTAAAGCCATCAGGCGCGCAGCTTCTGGATACCATTGATCCCAACAAACTAAAACTCCAAGCCTTCCGACACTGGTATTTATCGGCTCAAATCCTAAGTCTCCAGGTGTAAAATAGAATTTTTCATAAAAATTAGGATCATCAGGAATATGCATTTTGCGGTATTTTCCAGCTATTTCTCCGTTATTTTCAAAAACAATCGCCGTATTATGAAAAAGTCCCGGTGCGCGTTTTTCAAAAAGTGAAGTTACAAGCACTATGCCAAATTTTTTAGCCGTTTCTCCCCAAAATTTCAGGCTTTCATTGAAATTTTCAGCCAAAGCGAAATTTTCAACGCGCTCGCTTTGACAAAAATAAGCCCATTCGTGAAGTTCTTGCAAAATGACAAGTTTAGCACCGTCTTTTGCTACTTTTTCTATCATTTCCACGCTTTTTTGGCGACATTTTAAGACATTGCCCGCAAATTTTTGAGAAACAAGAGCGATTTTTAGATTTTTCATTTTTAACCCTTTAAAATTTTTAAAAATTATAACGTATTATTTTGAATCATTCACCTGAAAATGTTCAAAGACACAACATTAAACCGAAGCAAACATTATTATTTTGAATCATCAGTCGGATCGAAATGCAAATCTATTTGCCAAGTGTAAAAATTATATTTTTCTTTCAAAAAATTTTCGATTTCATCGCCGATGTCGTGAGCTTTTTTTAGAGAAATGTCAGAATTAAATACCAAATGTGCGCTGAAAAAACATGTATCGCCGCTCTTTCTGGTTCTAAAATTATGAAAATCTGAAATTTCGGGCGTTTTTGCAATTTTATTTTTTATATCATTTACTATTTCATTTTCAAGTGCGCCGTCAAGCAAAATGTAAATGCCGTCTTTTATGAGTTTTATAGCTGAAAAAATAATATAAATGCTAATCAAAATTCCTACAATACAGTCAATTATGACAAGATTTGTAATTTTAATCAAAATAAGTGTGATAATTATGCCGATGTTTGTGAAAAGATCAGTTTTATAGTGCAAAATATCGGCTTTAATAACAAGAGAATTTGCGAGTTTAAACTGCTTTGTTAAAAACAAAACCAAGAAAAAAGTAACAATCGTAGAAAAAAGCATAACCCAAAAAGCTATGCCAAAATCGATAGAATGGTCATTTGCAGCTATTTTTTTAATTGATGAGAAAAAAATAAAACAGCCAATCCCTGCGATAAAGAGGCCGTCGCAACTTGCCATCAAAGCTTCCAGTTTGCCGAAACCATAATTAAACTGCTTTGTTGCTTCGCTGTCGGATTTTTTAATCGCAAGGAAATTAAAAAAAGAGATCATACAATCCATAATAGAATCAATCGCTGAGCTTATAACCGCCACAGAACCGCTGATAAGTCCTGCTGCAAGTTTGACGCCGCCCAGACAAAAAGCCGTAATTCCTGCAATTTTAGGTGCATTTAATTTACTTTGCATAGTAAAAAAGACCTTATATATTATCAAAATATTTTGTATTTTGATAATATAGCTAAAATTTTTTAAATTTCAGTTTAAAATCATAATTAAAAAAATAAAAGCTTAATTTTATAAAATTTATAATACAATTGAAACATTTAAATTTTAGGATAAGAAATGAACGAAAAATTTACCAAAATCGGCTTTATTTTAGCTGTCGCAGGAAGTGCTGTCGGTTTAGGAAATGCGTGGAAATTTCCTACTTTGGTAGGACAAAATGGCGGAAGCGCTTTTATCTTACTTTATCTGCTTTTAACTTTTTGTGTAAGTTTTGTTATATTTTTGGCCGAAATTGTTATAGGCAGACTTTCTGAAAGTGATGCGGTAAATGCTTTTTATAAGCTTGCGCCAAAACATAAAAAAGCGTGGAGCACGGCTGGATTTTTTATGATCAGTGCACTTTTGATTTATTCGTTTTATAGTGTTGTAATGGGCTGGATATTAAAATATACTGCCGTTTCTTTATTTTCGCTTCCTACAAATATAGATAAAAGCGGAGAAATTTTTACTTCGCTTCTTGAAAATGATATTTTGGTAAGTTTGATTTGCTTTACAATCGCTTCTTTGATTTGTTTTTATATTGTTTCAAAAGGCGTAAAAAATGGCATTGAGCGATTAAATGTATGGATGATGCCGGCTTTGTTTATTTTATTGATTATTATGGTTGTTTATTCTATGTTCTATGACGGATTTTCGCAAAGTGCTAAATTTTTGCTTATACCTGATTTTAGTGTGCTCAACAAAGATAGTGTGCTTTCCGCTTTAGGACTTGCATTTTTTACGCTTTCTCTTGGCGTTACGACGATCATTACATACGCCGCAAGCTTACCTGAGCGCACAAATATCTTAACATCAAGCCTTAGTATCGTTTTTATAAATGTATTGATCGGTATTATGATGGGTTTAATAGTTTTTACCTTTATATTTGAATTCGGAGCTGATCCTGGCGAACAAGGACCTGGACTTATTTTTGTCTCTTTGACAGTGCTTTTTTCAAAACTTGGATTTGTAGGAAATGTTTTAGCCTTTGCGTTTTTTCTATCTTTACTTTTTGCGGCTATCACTTCAGCTATCTCTATGATTGAACCAAGCGTTTATTACCTTGTAAATTCGCAACGTTTTTCACGTAAAAGAGCTGCCGAGTTACTTTTTGGTGTTACTTATGTTTTTGGAATTTTTTGTATTTTAGGATATTACAAAGAAACTAGCGGAATTTTTACTTTCGGAGGAAAATCTTTTTTTGATATTTTGGATTATTTAACTTCAAATGTTTTAATGCCGATTTCAGGAATTGTCACATCAATCTTTGTGGGTTTTGTAATCAGTTCAAAACCTGTAAAAATTTTACTTTTGCCTTATATGGGTGAGACTCTTTTTAAAATTTGGTATTTTTTACTTAGATTTATCGCACCTTTAGCGGTTTTAGTTATTTTTATTACGCAAAATATTTAAAATTTTGCGTAATAAATTACGTAAAAATCGGTAAGAATAAAAACAGTTTTAGAGTCATTGCGTTTGCAATATCAACTAAAAATCGTGCACTATACGAACTATGATAATATTGTGTGCGAATATCGGAAGAGATTTATTACAACTCGTAATATTTTCTGTAATTTAATAAACTATATTTTTTCCTTTAGATTTATTTTTAAAATTGTATTGAATTTTTGTAAAAAATAATAATGTATAAGAATTTACTTAAATTTTAAAGAATTTTATAAAGTTGAGTGCATTTGACTAAATATTTCTAAAAAATTTTATAAAATACTTGACATAAATACACTCAATATTGTATAATACATCAGCAATTAAATAGAAAGAGTGCTAATAAATGAAAATAAGCAAAAGAGATTTGATACTTGATTCGATTATTTCCGCCTATTTGGATGATAACGTTCCAATCGGCTCGAATGAGTTGTGCTCAAGAATGCAAATTTCAATTCCGGCTTCAACAATTCGCGTATATTTTAAAAAACTTAGTGAAGAGGGCGCGATTAGACAACTTCACGTCAGTGGCGGACGAATTCCTACTGTTTCTATTATGCAAAAATATTGGCGATCAAGACTGAATTTTGACAAAAAATTAAAAATAGAAGATTTAAATAATTTATCAATGATAGTTCAAGATTTTGAAATTTACTGCATGGTTTTTACATCAAACAGCGAAATTTTAAAAGAAGTCTTAAATTATAATGATAGATTTATCATTCTGGTTTTTGGTGATGATGAAATTATTCTTAAATTTAATGATAAAATTTTAAATGTTTTAAGTAATCTGGTTGGAATTACGCTTGAAGAGCTTGAAAAGATTACAATGCAAATCGGTTTTATGGAGCTTCGCACAAAGATTGCGGAGCTAAAAAGATCGAAAATCCAATTTTTGGCAAACGAGGTTGTAGCTTATAAAATTTTTAAAGACGAACGTTTTAGAATTCTTTTGGATCCTACTTTTGCAGTGAAATTTAATAAAAATATTATATTTTCACCTGAATTTGACAGCGGATTTATGGGTGTAAAACGCGATATAAATTTTATAGGAAAAGACGCTGTAATGATTTGTGCTGGAAGCATTTATGAAGATTATGAAAAATTTTTTAACACTATAATGGAGGTCGCATGAGCGAAGAAAAAAATAAAAATCAACAAGATTTAAATATGTGCGGTGATATCGGTTGCAAAAAAAGCGATGATTTAAAAAATTGTGAAAAAGAGCAGGGCGAATTTTACGACGACGGCTTAGAAAACAATCAGGATAATGAACTTGAAAAATTAAAAGTCGCTTTTGAAGCTTTAAAAGATAGATTATACAGAGAAAACGCCGATTTTGAAAACTCGAAAAAGCGTATGCAAAAAGATTTGAAAATGGCTGTGGATTATGCCAACGAGGATTTTGCGAAAGATATGCTTCCTGTAATTGATGCACTTGATGCGGCGCTAAATATCGATGTAAAAGACAACGAATTTGCAGTGCAAATAAAAGACGGTGTTAAACAATGTGTGACAATTTTGCTTAAAAATTTTGAAAAACACGGAATAACGCCTATTGATGTGAGCGGTAAATTTGATCATAATATACATAACGCGGTTTCGCAAATCGAGGCTGAAGGTAAAGAAAGTGGCGATATAGTGCAGGTTTATCAAAAAGGTTATATGTATAAAGGCAGAGTTTTAAGAGCTGCAATGGTCGTAGTCGCTAAATAGTTTAATAAATGTATTAAAATACGTTTAAATTTAGCTTGTAAAGAAAATAATAAATTTAATAAAAGGATAAAATATGTCAAAAGTAATTGGAATTGATTTAGGAACGACAAACTCTTGCGTTAGCGTTTACGAGCGCGGCGAGAGCAAAATAATTCCTAACAAAGAGGGAAAAAATACAACTCCTTCTGTAGTCGCTTTTACGGATAAAGGCGAAATTTTAGTTGGTGACAGTGCTAAACGTCAAGCTGTTACAAACCCTGAAAAGACAATATATTCTATAAAAAGAATTATGGGTCTTATGATGAATGAGAAGAACGCGCAAGAAGCTAAAAAAAGGCTTCCTTATAAGATTGTGGATAGAAATGGCGCTTGCGCTGTCGAGATTGCCGGCAAAGTTTATACTCCACAAGAAATTTCGGCAAAAGTTTTGATGAAATTAAAAGAAGATGCCGAAAGTTATCTTGGTGAAAAGGTCGTTGATGCCGTGATTACAGTGCCTGCGTATTTTAACGATAGTCAAAGAAAAGCCACAAAAGAAGCAGGAACAATTGCAGGACTTAATGTGTTAAGAATTATCAATGAGCCGACAGCTGCAGCTCTTGCTTACGGTCTTGATAAAAAAGAATCCGAGAGAATAGTTGTTTATGATTTGGGTGGCGGAACGTTTGATGTAACGGTGCTTGAAACTGGCGATAGCGTTGTAGAAGTTTTAGCAACAGGCGGAAATGCATTTTTGGGCGGCGATGATTTTGATAATAAACTTATTGATTACTTACTTAGCGAGTTTAAAAGTGAGAGCGGAATCGATATAAAAGGCGACGTAATGGCTATGCAACGTCTAAAAGAAGCTGCCGAAAATGCCAAAAAAGAGCTTTCAAGCGCTATGGAAACAACTGTAAATTTGCCGTTTATAACAGCAGATCAAACAGGTCCGAAACACCTTATGAAGACAATTTCAAGAGCAAAATTTGAAGGTATGATAGATAATTTGGTAGGCGAGACAATTTCTACTTTAAATAACGTTGTAAGTGATGCCGGACTTAAAATGAGCGATATAAAAGAGGTCGTCATGGTAGGTGGATCTACTCGTGTTCCTTTAGTTTGTGAAGAGGTTAAAAAGGCTTTCGGAAAAGATCTGAACAAATCCGTAAATCCTGATGAGGTCGTAGCCGTAGGCGCTGCTGTACAAGGTGCCGTTATAAAAGGTGATGTCAAAGACGTTCTTTTGCTTGATGTAACTCCTTTAAGCCTTGGAATTGAAACTCTTGGCGGCGTAATGACAAAATTGATAGATAAAGGAACCACAATTCCTACCAAAAAATCTCAAGTTTTTTCAACCGCGGAAGATAACCAAAGTGCAGTTACAATCAACGTTTTACAAGGTGAAAGAGAATTTGCAAGAGACAATAAAAGCCTTGGAAATTTTAATCTTGACGGAATTATGCCGGCTCCTAGAGGCGTACCTCAAATCGAAGTTGAATTTGATATCGATGCAAACGGAATTTTGACTGTTTCTGCAAAAGACAAAGCCACAGGCAAAGCAACAGATATCAAAATCACAGGTTCAAGCGGATTGAGTGATGAAGAAATTGATAAAATGGTAAAAGATGCAGAGCTTCACAAAGAAGATGACAAAAAACGAAAAGAGAGTGTTGACGCAAGAAACGGCGCTGATGCGATTGCTCACCAAACAGAAAAAACATTAAATGAAATGGGTGAGAAAATTCCTGCCGATCTTCGCGCAAAAATAGAAGCTGCGCTAAATGATTTAAAAGCTGTATTGAAAGATGAAAATGCCACAAAAGAACAAATTGACGCAAAAGTTTCAGCTCTAAGCAAAACAGCCGAAGAGATGTATAAAGCAGCTTCTGCAGGTAAAAATGCAGGCGGTACTGCCGGAGGTAATGCAGGTTCAAACGGCAATTCCGGTGCAAAAAAAGACGATGACGTTATAGACGCTGAAGTCGAATAATCCCAAAACATATAAAGGCGTGGAGCTTTTCACGCCTTTCTTCTTAAATTTAATAAATAATTTCACAGAGCATATAAAAATCGAGATTAATATCTAACGGCTATAAATTAAAGTATTAAAACATTATATTTTTTCACTGCTTATAATATATGACAAATTTTATAACACTAAACCATATGAAATATTCTAAAATAAGAGAAATAAATTTTAAAATTGGATTTTGTATTTTATTTGTGTTGTCATTAAGTTTATATCAAATATATATGCATTATTTTATTATGCGTACTACTTGTTGAATTTTATATTTTTTTATAAAAAAATAAATATCCTAAAATTTTACAGATATTATTACACGATATAAAATATATTTTGGTTGAGAATTAAATACTGTTTTACTTTTCAACTTTATTACTTAACATTACAGCTATAAATTCTGTTTTAGGGTTTATTTTAAGTGCGATTTGAATAGTCATAGTTAGCGGAACCGCTAAAAAAAGTCCGCCTATCCCTAAGACATATCCCCATAAAAGTAAGCTGAAAAGCACAGTTATAGTTGAAATTCCAAGTTCTTCGCCGACCAGTCTCGGTTCTAAAATCACACCTAAAATAGTATTTGTAGCAGTATAGAGGATGATAACCCAGATTGCATCTGAAATATTTCCGCTTAAAAGAGCTATAAAAACAGCCGGAACGGCAGCTACAAACGAGCCGATTGTTGGTATATAGTTCATTATAAAAGCTACTATTCCCCATAAAACCGCATAAGGTATGTTTAAATAATATAGCCCTAAACCTATAATAATACCGGTTGCTGTTGAAACGACTGTTTTTATAAAAAGATATCTTTTAAGGTTGTAGACAAATGAATGCACAAAAACTATCGCGTTTGAGTATTTTACGCTTAGATATTTTACCTTTTCCTGCATTATTCTTGTTTCAAAAAGCATAAAAGCAACTAATAAAAGTATAAAAAGCCACATCGACATAATCGAACCTGTTTTTCTGACAAGCGAGCTTGTTGTCGTAATAATTTTATTAGATTCCAAGTTAAACATATTCGGATCAAAAATTATCATATCTCTAAATTCCGTGTTATTTAGATTTTCCATCCATTCATTCAATATGATTTGGAATTTTCTATTAAATTCAGGAAGTTGTCCTAAAAAGTCAAACATCGTACCAACCGCCACACTTCCGATAAATGCTAAAAATCCAAGCATACAGAACGTCACAAGTATAAAAGAGATGATTCTAGGAATTTTAACTTTTTCTAAAATATCTAAAATCGGTGATGTTACAATAGCTATAAAAGTTGCGAGTAAAAATGGTACTACAACTGAATTTGCAGCTTTTAATCCTGCGAAAATTATAACTATAGACGCCAGTGTTATTAAAAATGTCTGTAATTTCAAGAGATTTCCTTAAATTTTAAAATGCTTGAATTTTTATGAAAAAGATAAGAACTCCTAAAAATTATACATCCTAAAAGCAAATTTCAAATAATATTTTCAATCAGGTGGCATATATTTTTCATGTTTTTTCTTTAGTGCATTTTTTTTCTTTTCTTCCATTTTTACAGCATCTCTTAGAGCTTCTTCACTGTCGTATTTTGTGCCGTCCAAAAATTTTGTATAATCGTCAAATTGATGAGTTTTAATTCCCCATAAAAGTCCAAAAAGAGCAATGCCTCCCAAAAAAATACTAACTCCGAGCATAATTCCTATTATTCCACTCATTTTTACCTCCTGAAATTTTTAAGTCTAAGCGAATTCAACACTACGATTAATGAGCTGAAACTCATGGAAATCGCCGCATATAACGGTATAATAAAACCTAAACAGGCAAGCGGAATTGTTATCGCATTATAGCAAAGCGAGAAAATAAGATTTTCTTTTACTTTTTTAAATGATTTTTTTGCAATTTTTATAGCGCACACAAGGCTTGTAAGATCGTCAGTTAAAAGCACAACATCGCTTTTTTCCATACTTATATCAGCGCCTGAACCTAGGCAAATTCCGACATTTGCAAGGCTTAGAGCAGGTGCGTCATTTACGCCATCGCCAACCATAATTACAAATTTATTCCGCTTGCTTAAATTTTGTACAAAATTTGCTTTTTTATCCGGCAAAACACCGCTTTCATAGTTTTTTATTCCTATTTCATCTGCGATTTTCTTTACAGCGTTTTCGTTGTCGCCGCTTAACATAAAAATTTCAAAACCAAGTTTTTCAAGTTCCGATACGCTTGATTTCGCGTCATTTTTTATACTGTCGCTAAGTTCGAAAATCGCCGCAAGTTTGCCGTTTATTGCAAAAAAATATTCGCTCGTATCTAAATGCTCTACATTTTTTATTCCAAGTTCTCTCATAAATTTAGCGCTTCCGCCGCTTATTTTTATATTTCCGAAATTTGCGCTTATTCCTTTTGCCGGGAAATTTCTGATATTTGAAATTTTTAAATTTTCGCCTTTAAAATTTAAAAATTCGTTAACAGCTTTGCTGATCGGGTGATTTGAAGCTTTAAGTAATGAATCTAACAAAGAAATGTCAAAATCGATTAAAAATTTGCTTTTGTTTACTTTCAACTTGCCGTTTGTCAAAGTTCCGGTTTTATCGAAAACTATCGTGTCGCATTTTGCTATATTTTCAATAGTTTTCGCCTCTTTAAATAAAATTTTTTCTTTCAATCCTGCGCCAAGACCTACAAGCGTGGCAACGGGCGTAGCAAGTCCAAGTGCGCAAGGGCAGGCTATTATGATTACACTGACGGCTGTAATAAGAGCTTTGTCAAACGAACCGAAATAAAGCCATATAAAAAAAGTAAGCGCTGCCAGAGTTAAAATAACAATAGAAAAAATTCCTGAAATTTCATTTGCCATACGCTCAATTTGAGGTTTTTTAAGAGGTGCGTTTTCCAGTAAATCTATAATTTTGCTTAAAAGCGAGTTTTTAAAATTTGCGCTTGCTTTGTAAATTACAGATCCTTGCATACAGATTGCGCCGCTTTTTATTTCATCACCTGTTTGCACACTGACAGGCACACTTTCTCCGTTTATGCTTGCATAATCAAAACTTGCATTTCCACTTATTACGCATCCGTCGATCAGCACTTTCGCGCCTTCATTCAGTAAAATTTCATCGCCTATACTGATTTCGTCCGCTTTTTTATTTATAAACCCGCCTTTTTCATTTTTTACTAAAACGGCACCTATTATGGTATTTGAGAAGTTATCAAGTTTGTCGGTGGCTCTTTTTTTACTTAAAATTTCAAGATATTTTCCTATAAAAACAAAAGTAATAATCATAGCAACCGAGTCGAAATATACTTCGCCATTTCTTGCAAGCATCGCATATACAGAGTAAATATATACTATTCCTGAACCTGTCGCGATAAGCAAATCCATATTTGGAGTGTGGTTTTTTATGGCAAAAAATGCTCCTTTAAAAAATACGCTTCCTGTATAAAAAAGCACAGGCGTAGCCAAAATGAACTCTCCAAAATGCAAAATATCCTTTGTAGCTGCGTCCATTCCGCTAAAATATCCGCCGTAAAGTGCAACTGCAATCCACATTATATTCATTACGGAAAAAATTCCTACAATCAGTTTTGCGTAAAATTCACGGCGTTTCGAATTTATGCGGGTTTCGCTGCGATTTGGATCGTAAGGATACGGCTCATAACCGATTGATTTTATTTTTGAGAAAATTTCAGCTAAATTTGTTTCGTTTTCATCCCAAACGATTTTGGCTTTATTCGTTGTGGCGTTTATATTTGCCTCTATCACGCCTTTTGAGTTAAATAGCACTTTTTCGTTTAGCCAAACGCAGGCTGAGCAATGAATTCCTTCTATGATTATGAAAATTTCATTAAAACCGTCTGCGTTTTGGCGCACGAAATTTTCATAAATCGCTTCCGTTTCATTTTTTGAAATTTCGCGTGTTTTTGCCGGATTTAATGTATTTTTGCCAAGTCTTGTATAAAATTCTTCAAGTCCATTTTCCTGCAAAAGATAAAAAACCTGTTTGCAGCCGTTGCAACAAAATTTATGTCCGTCTTCGCAATGTATCATCGCGCTTTCATCAAAACCGAGTTTACAATGATCGCATTTTAATTTAGCCATTTTCGCCTTTTCGTATATTTTTTAAAATTTCGATTATACTTACTTTTTACTTTAAAATTTTAATCTTTGATAATTTCGTTTTCATCTTTTATTATTACGCGATTTTTATCCGTGATTGACGGATGTAAATATCCGTTATTTACCAAAATTTCAACAGTTTTTCTAAAAGTAGGAAGTGCATTCTGAGCGGCATAATAACTTCCTTTTTTCGGCTCTCTAACCAAAACGCCGATTGTAAAGCTTGAACTTTTATCATTTGCAAAACCGAAAAATGAGCTGTTATAAAGATTTGAATATCCACCGCCGCTTGCAATTCTTGCAGTTCCTGTTTTACCGCCTATTTGAAGACCTTCTACCTGACCTTTTCTGCCGGTTCCGCGCTCAACTGTTTGAATCAAAATTTCTTTTAATACATTTGCCGTTTCACTGCTTATAACATTTCTGCTTTCAGCTTCATTTACTTGATAAAATTCGCCGTTTTTACGTAGATACGAAACAATTCTTGGAGAAATAATAACGCCGTCATTATTAAAAATCATATAAGCGTTTAAAAGTTGTAAAAATGTAAGTTGAAGTCCGTATCCGTAGCTCGTGGTAGCTTTATATACTTTATTTTCAAGTGAGAAAACATCCGGCATATAGCCTTTTTGTTCGTAAGGAAGATCGATTCCCGTTTTTTGCATAAAACCGAATTTTTCCAAACCTGAATGTAAAATTTCTCCGCTTAAACGGGAACTTATCATTATCATACCGATATTTGAACTATGTACGATTATATCCGTTGCACTCATTTCATTTGCAGGGTGCGTATCTTTTATAGTGCGGGAGCCTAATTTATATGAGCCGTTGTAAGTCGGAATCATCTCATCTGGGCGCACCATGCCGGTTTCATAAGCGATTGAAAAAATTATCGGTTTTATAACGGATCCCATTTCATAAGCATATTCGCTTGCGGTTGAGTTTAAATTTGAAAATGTTTTTTTTGTAATATTTCCGGGATTATAACGCAAATTCGTAGCAAGGGCTAAAATTTTACCGCTTTTCGAATCCATAACCGCTATTAAAATTTCTTTTGCGTCATAATCGTCTGCCGCATTGTCCGCTAAAAATTCGAGCTCTTTTTGAACCTTAAGGTCGATATTTAAAATTGCGTCATATCCGTCTATTTTGCTTGATTTGCGACTTGATTTTTCTAAAATTATATTGTCACCTATATCACGCAAACCTGAAATTTTTTCATCATTAATCGGATTCAGATAATATTCATAGTATTTTTCGATGCCTTTTATGCCTTTAACGCGTGTAATTCCATCAACTTCCGTTTTATTTATGTAACCAATTAGCGGAGTTAAGCTGTCTGCTGTATTATAAACCCGCTTTTCGCCGCTTTGTGAGACGCTCATTCTAATCGGCGGATTTGATTTTCCGCTTGGTGTCAAAAAAGAGACAAAAACTTTTTTCAAATTCAGTTTTCTTGCGAGTTCTTTTAGATGAACTGCCATTTTAGCGTCTATTTTATAGCTTAATACGATTGTTCCTTTTGAGGAAGTTATTGCGTCTTTTACGCGTTTTTCGTTATCTCCTGTATAAATACAGTAAAGTTTTACAAAAAGTTCCAATTTATTCGGATCTATACTTCTGCTATCGACACTTACTTTGTAAAGTTTTTGTGAGTTTGCGCTTATATAGTTGTCGCTTGTTACGATTTCGCCGCGAATTGCGGTGTTTATTTCAGATGATTTTAAATTCGGCAGACGGCGATTTGCACTTGACCAATAATAAACCACATATAAAAAAATTAATAAAAGTAGAGGAATTATTAGATAATTCAGTTTAAATAAATTGATATTTTTTAGAAATTTAAAAAATTTTCTCATTTCAGTTAAACTCAAATGTTAATTTTTCATTTTCCGTTGAAATTTTTACAGTTCCGCCGTTTTTTAATTTTCCAAATAGAATTTCACCGCTTATAATGTCGCTAATCTCACCATCAATTATGCGTTTTAAATTTCTTGCGCCCGATTCCGTATTTGCACCTTTTTTGATTAAAAATTCTTTTGCGTTTTCGTCCAAATCAAACTTGACATTTTTTAATTTATTTTCCAAATTTTTTATATATTTATCTACGATTTGTTTTAAAATTTCATTATTTAAAGGATTGAAATTTATTATTTTATCTATTCTTGCTCTAAGCTCAGGGCTAAAAAAATCATGTACGGCAGTGTTTATTTTTTCAGCCGTATCTCTTTTAAATCCAAGAGTAGCCGCCTCTTTTGTGCCAAGATTTGAGCTCATTATTATGATTGTATTTTTAAAATCGGCCTTTTCACCGAGATTGTCACTTAATGAAGCGTTATCGAAAATTCCTAAAAATATATTTATGATTGCGGGGTTCGCTTTTTCTATTTCATCAAAAAGTAAAACGCTGTAAGGATGCTTTTTGACGGCATTTGTTAAGATTCCGCCTTGTTCAAATCCTACATATCCTGGAGCCGAGCCTATAAATTTCGAGACGCTGTTTTCTTCCATATATTCGCTCATATCAAAGCGTAAAAAACTTACATTCAGCGAGTTTGCAAGCACTTTTGCAAGTTCTGTTTTGCCAACGCCGCTATTTCCTGTAAATAAAAATACGCCAATCGGGCGATTTTCATCTTTCATACCTGCATATGAACGCAAAAGTGCCTTATAAAGCGTATCTACCGCGCTATCCTGACCGAAAATTTCAGATTTTAAGTTTGTTTTCAGATTTTTTAAAATTTCCGAATTATCACTATTTATATTTTCAGCATTTGCCATTACACTTAAAATTTTTCTTACATCATCCGGACTTACTTCGCCGTGGCGCCCTTTTAAACTAAAACTTGCACCTATTTCATCAATTAAATCAAATGCGCTATCGGGCAAAAATTTATCACTTAAATATTTTTTGGAAAGTCTTACGCATTCATTTAAAATCTCATCACTGAATTTCACGCCGTGAAAATTTTCATAACGTGGCGCACCGCCTTTTAAAATTTTAAAGCTGTCTTCCAATGTGGGCTCGCAAATGTCAATTTTGTTGAATCTTCTAAGTAGAGCTTTGTCTTTGCCGAAATCTCTAAATTCCGCATAAGTAGTAGCTCCTATACAGGAAATTTCACCTTTTGCAAGAGCCGGTTTTAGGGCGTCGGCTAAATCGGCATCGCTTCCGCCTGTGCTTCCTGCGCCCAAAACCGTGTGAATTTCATCGAAAAATATTATCACGTTTTTTTTATTTTTTAATTCATCTATAAGGTCATTTACTCTTTGCTCGAAATCGCCTCTGTATGTAGTTCCTGCAAGCATTGAAGTTAAGTTTATCTCATAAATTTCTTTATTTTTTAATTTTTCCGGTGCGTCGTTGAATGCGATTTTTTGCGCGATTCCTTCTACGACGGCTGTTTTCCCAACGCCTGCTTCACCTACTAGTAAAGGATTATTTTTTTTGCGTCTGCAAAGTGTTTGAAGTGTTTTTTCAACTTCCTTTTCTCTTCCTATAAGTTTATCAAGTTTTTCAAGCCTTGCCTCTTCGCAAAGATTTCGTCCCCAAATTTCAAGAGGAGATCTTTGATCTTCGTTTTCATCCTGATTTTCGAAAGAGTCCAGAAATTCCGCCATAGGAATGCTTTTTTGTCTTTTCAACCATTCGAAAAATGTCAGTGAAAGACTTTCATAACTGTCGTTCGGTGTGATAAAATCAAAAAGTTCTCTATAATTTTCATCCATTTTTCTAGCTAAAAACATAAATCTGAAAATATCTTCATATTCATTTTTGTTTGTGCCGATTTCATTTATTTGGTTTATCAGATATTTCAGTTCGGTTGTCATTTTTAATTTTTTATTTTTTGATTTCGGAAAATTTTCGATGATTTGACGGATAGTTTCGCCTACGTCATTTTGCATTCCGTAGTAATAAAAAAATTCTTTAAAAACGTCGTATCTGAAAAAAGAAAAAAGAATATGATATGTCGTAAGATAATTATTTCTATATTTGCGCGCCACACGCACGCCGTTTTTAAAATAGTATCCAAACATAAAATTTGCCATTATTCTTCCTCTATTTCACAAACTAACGGAAAATTCGCTTTTTTAGCCAGCATTTTTACTTCATCTTTTTTGGTTTCAGCGATTTCTTTTATGTAACTTCCGCAAATTCCTGAACCGTTTTTATGTATATGCAGCATAATATTTATTGCTTCATCTCGCGTTTTTTCAAAAATTTCCATTAAAATCATTACGACAAAATCCATAGTCGTAACATCATCATTCAGTAAAATTACGCGGTAAATTTTCGGTATGAAAATTTTTGTTTTTGTTTGTGATTCATTTTGAAATGCCATTATTTAAGCCTTTGTAAATCATTTTCTATTACGCCCTCAGGCACCGCGCCAAGATAATATTTTTTAAATCGCATTCCTTCGTTAAAATCCGTCAAGTCGGCATATTTGCCGTTTTGAAGTAAAACTTTAAACGGTATTGAAAGTGCGTGATTGTATTTTATATCGTTTAAAATTTGAGCAATCAGTCTGTCATTTTCTTTTTCGTTTGCTATGAAATAATAAGCGCCGTATTTTTTCATAAAATTTTCGATTATTTCATGATTTTCAATCTCTTCAAAAGTTATAAGTCCTATAAAAGCCATATTTTCCTTGTTTTTATTTATCAGATCGGTAAGATGAGCGGCTTCAGCTTTGCAAGGCTCGCAATAAGTTGCAAAAATGTCAAACATAAGAAGTTTGTCGCTATTTGCTAATTTAAAGCCTTCATTCGTGCGTTTTATTGTTATTTCATCGCCGCTTACGCTTTTTAAAGAAATTTGCTCGCCAACTTTATATGGAGCGAAATTCTGTTCACTTGAAATTGTATCGTTACGCTCGTCGCAACCGCCAAGAAAAATCATTGCTGAAATTAAAATTCCTAAAATTTTTTTCACTCAGTATCCTTTTGCATATCTTTTCATCGCGCTTTGCGTTTCACGTTCAGCTTCTTTTCGCTTTAAAGCCTCTCTTTTATCGTGCAGATTTTTGCCTTTTGCAAGTGCGATTCGCGCTTTTACTCTGTTTTTGTCGTTTAGATAAAGCGATAGCGCCACAATCGCCATACCTTCTTTTGAAACGGCGCCAAAAAGTCTGTTTATCTCTTTTTTATGCATTAAAAGTTTTCTTGCGCCGTTTTCGCTTGGGCGAAAAAATGCATTTGTATTTTCCAAAAAACTGATGTGAGCGTTTAATAAAAAAAGTTCTCCTTTGATAATTCTGCAAAAGCTGTCTTTCAGGTTTGCACGCCCCATTCTTAATGCTTTTACTTCGCTACCTTTAAGTACAATTCCGGCTTCAAAATTTTCTATTATCGTAAAATTATGCCACGCTTTTTTATTTTTTGTCAGTTCTTTCATTATTTTACCTTAAAACAGCTGCTGCCGCTACCGCTCAAAAATTCATCGTTATTGATTTTTAAATTTGGATAAATTTTTTGTGCCGGCACAAGCAGATCATTTAACATATAATTTTTAAAATTTGCCAAAATTTCGCTACTTTTTAAACGCGAAAGTTTAGCTGAAAATTTTAAATTTATAGTATCAAAAAAGTGTGCGCGAAACTCTTTATAAACTTTTGCCGTATCGCAGCAAACAGGTTTTTGTAAAATTTCAAAATTTGGAATTTCATCATCAAACGGTATTATAATTTCTCCTATACCGCTTACATTCGCACATATTTCATCACTTAAAAAAAAACTCACGTCAGCGCCTATTTTAGCGCCTATTTTCATTAAATTCCGTTTTGAAATTTTAAGATTCAGCTCTTCATTAGCCATTTTTAAAAAAGTGGCGGCATTTGAACTTCCGCCTCCAAGTCCGCCTCCAAGCGGAATATTTTTTTTTAAAATTACGCAGTTATTTTTAAAAAATTCATTTAATTCGCGGGAAAAACCTGCCTTACAAAGTTCGTTATAAGCTTTATTTATAATGTTTTCGCCATTTATTTCGGTTTCGGTTTTTATACAAAAACCTTCAAAATTTCCGCTTTTAAAACTTATTTCGTCAAAAAGATTTTTTATAAGCACAAATCTTGAGTTTAATTCGTGATAATTTCCTCTTGTTCCTGTGATTTTTAAAAAAATATTGATTTTGGCAAAACTTTTCATATCTCAATCCTATTCAGCAGATATTTTACTTCGCCGTTTGAAATTTCAATTATAGAGTAAAAATTTGCGGTTTTTACGATATATTTTCCGTCATTTGAGTTTTTAAAATTTTGTGCGTTTAAAATTTTGCCAAGCTCGATATCGCTCTTATCGCCAATATAAAAGTTTTCTTTTAACGTCAGGAATTCCAAAGGATTTAGGGCTTTTTCATCTTCATAACAAAAACTTCCTTCTTTTACCCTTTTTAAAGCGGAAAGTGTAGCATTCACACCAAGCTTTTCGGCAAAAATTTGCGCATAACTTCTTGCGTAAGCGCCTTTTGAAACCCAAATTTTAATATTTAAAAACGGGTGAGAATAGTTTAAAATTTCACTTTTAAAAATTTGCATATTTTGAGTCGGAACATCAAAATCTTCACCTTTTCTGGCTAGTTTATAAGCTCTTATACCGTTTATTTTTTTGGCTGAAAATTTTGGCGGATTGTATTTTACTTCGCCTAAAATTTCAGCTCTCACATCTTCTAATAAATTTTTGTCAAAAGGCTTTAGAATATCGATTTTATAAATATTTTGATTATCCAAACTTTCGCTTTTCGCTCCAAGCCAAATAGTAGCTTCATAAATTTTAGGTTCCAAATCGAAAAAACGAAAAAAATGCGTATAGTTTCCAAAAGCTATAAGCAAATTTCCGCTTGCAAACGGATCAAGAGTGCCGGAAAAACCGGCTTTTTTAACGCCGTATTTACGTTTTAAAGTGTTTAGAAAATGATTTGAACTTATGCCTGTCGGCTTATTCGCGACAAAAAGTCTATTCATATGACTCTTTCTACGAAGCTTGAAAGTATGTCGCGTTTGATTCCGCCGAAATTTATAGTAAGTTTTTGTTCGTTTCGCACCTTTGCAGTTGCGATTATTCTGCCGATTCCAAAGAGTTTGTGCTTTACTAAATCTCCTTTTTTAAACTCGCCTTTTTCTTCCAAAACAAGCGAACCGCCGCAAAGTCCGGCTTCACTTAAAAATCTGCTTTTTTCCAGTTTTTCTCTTTTTCCTCTAAAAAATCTGCTTTCAACATAACTTAAAGTCAAGGATTTTTTGGCGCGAGTAATAGCCACATATGCAAGTCTGCGCTCTTCCTCAATATCGCAGCTGTCTCCTAAAAGCGGAAAAAATCCCTCTTCAAGTCCGATTACAAAAAGATAATCGAATTCAAGCCCTTTACTTGCGTGGATACTCATCACGGAAATCGCTTCGTTTGTAATCGCGTCAGCTTCGCTAAGCAGTGTAATTTCGTTTAAAAATTCATTTAAATCAAACTCAGGATCGTTTTTTGCATTGTCTTTTAATGTAGCGTAAAATTCATCTATATTCGCGACTTTATCTGCGCCATCCGGAAGTGCCGCATAATACTCTTTGATTTTAAAAGTTTTTTCCAAATTTTCAAGTTTTTCCGTTGTATTCATATTCGAAAGTTTTAAAATTCCATTATAAAGCTCTTCAAGTGCTTCGCAAACTTTTTTTGTAGCAATATCGGTTGAAATTTTGCCGATTGAATCAAATAGACTTAAGCGATTTTTATATGCGAAGCTTTCAAGATTTGCAAGTGAAACCTTGCCTATGCCGCGTTTCGGGCGATTTATGATTCTTCTAAGAGAAAAATCGTCATCTTGAGTGATAAGCAGTCTTAAATATGCGATAATGTCTTTTATTTCGGCTCTTTCGTAAAATTTCATTCCACCGACCATTTTATATGGTATGTTTGCTCTGTTAAGCCCTTCTTCGATGCTTCTGCTTAGCGCGTTTATGCGGTATAAAACAGCGATGTTTTCAGCCTTTATTCCGCTTTGTAATAATGTTTTAATTTTATCGGCTATTTTATTAGCTTCATAAATTTCATCGTTTGATTCCATTATAGCGATACTTTCACCAGGTTTTACGGTGCTTTTCAAATTTTTTCCAAGACGATTTCTATTGTGTCCTATAAGTTCATTTGCGGCTTTTAAAATTTCAGGTGTAGAGCGGTAATTTTCTTCAAGTTTTATAAGTTTTACATTTTTAAACTCATCTTTAAAATTTAAAATATTTTCTATTCTAGCGCCTCTCCAGCCGTAAATACTTTGATCGTCGTCTCCTACTACAACTAAATTTTCGTGCAATTTGCAAAGTTTTTTCAAAAGTTTAAACTGAATTTCATTTGTATCCTGATATTCGTCAACCGTGATGAAATTAAATCTTGATGAGGTCTCGTTTGCTATTTCGTCGAAATTATCTAAAATTTCATAGCTTAAAACCAACAGATCATCAAAATCCACAAGATTGTTTTCAATTTCATAATCACAGTATTTTTTATAAATAAGTGAAATTTTTTGATAAAAATCTCTTGCGCGGTTTGCGACTTCATCGCCAATAATTGAGATATTTTGCAAAATTTTATCTGGTTTTAAAAGCGCGTTTTTATACTTTGAAATTTCACTTGCTATAAGTGCTGTCGGAATATCGCTATCAAAGCTTTTCAATATCTTTTTTTTATCGTCTGTGTCGATAATTATAAAATTATTTTTTCTATTGAGTTTATTTATGTAAAATTTTAAAAACAGAAGTCCGAATTTGTGAAATGTGCAAAGAAGCGGCGAAAGCGGAAGTTTTAAATCTCCTATAAGTGAATATGCTCTTAATCTCATTTCGCTTGCCGCTTTATTTGTAAAAGTTAAAGTTAAAGTTGAAGCCGGATCTACGCCATTTGATAGCAGATATGCAAGCCTTGAAGTTATCGTTTTTGTTTTGCCGCTTCCGGCTCCTGCTAAAATAAGCATCGGACCGTCAATATGAGTAGCGGCAAGTTTCTGATTTTCGTTTAAATCTTTTAAAATGTCCATTTATGTTGTTCTTTTGTGTGATAAATTTTCTTTTATATTATCAAAAATTTATTGAAATTCAGGTTAATGATTTTTTAAACATTTCCATCACCTGTTTGTTATTCAGCCTTTTTGTTTTAGCCGGATTTATTAAAATCACATCTTCATCAACTAAAATTTGAACTACTGAAAAAAGCGGAATTTTAACTTCACTTTCAAAATTTTCTTCTCCGAAAGCCGCGTCAAATGTCAAATTATCGCCTACAATTTGTGCGGTTTCAAATGTATAATTTGCAAGTTCGAATAAAATAAAATTTTCGAAATTTTCAGTGAATTCTTTCGGCAAAGGCGGATCAAACTCGACAAATTTAAATCTTGCTAAAATTTTAAATCCCTGATTTTCATCAAGTAAAAAATTTATACAATTTTTAATATTTTCGCACATTATTTCCGAAAATTTTGCATTTTCCAAAATTTCATTCATTTTTTTCTCCTTAAGCTTTTAAATTTTTTGTTTTATTTTCGCGTTCCTGATAGTGCGAAAATGCAATCTTTACGATTTGGATAAAATTTTTGACAATGCTGTGAACCAGAAAAGTATCGTTCATCAAAGATGTCGCCATTGAGCTTGAAATTTTACTTTCGTAAAGCAAAGTATCTATATCGCGCCATTCTATGATGTTGTAATTTTGCATTATGAGTTTTAATTCCGTTAAGAGTTTTTGCATTGTTTCAAAATTTTCAGATTCAGGAATTTGTTTGATTATTCTAATTGATTTCAGCAAATTCAGGCGCAGAAAGTTATATTCTTTTTTTATAAACTCATTTTGAGAAAGCATATATCTGCAAAAATTAGGTTGAGCGTTTCTCATATCTTTTAAAATTTCGGCAAAAATAAGAGCTGAACGACGAATATCCATAAAAAATTTGTTTTCTTCACCTTTATCAATGGCGCTTGCTTTGATTGAAAAGTCTATTATCTGGCTGTAAAGATTTTTAAATCTTTCATTGTAAAGCTCATCAAAGTCTATTTGCATAGGTTTATCTCTTTTAGCTATAACTTCTTCATCGCTAAGTTCGCCTGTTATATCTTTTGATGAGATACTTATGCTTTTTGTTATTATAGATATGACATTGTTAAAAAGATGAATATGCTCCTTAATCAAAACTTCTTTTGCCGATTTACTGAATTTAAGCGCTTCATCGTTAAGATAAATTGCGGTATAAATTTTTTGCGTTTTTTTAACTTTTTTATTTAATTTCGTAAATAATCTGTCGAGAAAAATTTTCATAAAACGTCTTGTAGGATAAAAAAGCAAAACACCGAAAATATTGAAGTAACTTTGAAAAATCGCCAATTTTAATATATTGTCGTCTTGAGAGATTCCAAACAGATCGGCACTTATATCAACTGCTTTTAAGAAAACGTTAAAAAGCAGTATAGTTAAAACGGCTGTGGTAAGATTAAAAATTATATGAGTTATCGTTAATTTTTTTGCTTCGTTATTTACTTTAAGAGAGCCGATTATAGCTGTAATAGTGCTTCCAAGATTTGCTCCTATTGTGATTGATACGGCGTTTTCATATGTTATTTGAGAACTTGCAAGAGCTGTCAGAGCTAGAGTGATACTTGCGTGCGAGCTTTGCAAGAGTGCCGTTATAAAAACTCCTATCAAAGCATAAACTATTATGCCAAGAACGCCTGAAAGTGCGTATTTACTCAACTCAATCGTGCTTTTAAAATTTAAAAATCCGTCTTTCATATAAGCGATCGCCAAGAAAAAAAGTGCAACTCCTGCTATAAATAATCCTGCACCTTTTGTTTTTTCATCTTTAAATAGTGCTAAAACCGCGCCGAATATGAAAATAGGCATACTGAAATGCGCAATATCCATTTTTAAACCGATTAAACCTACAATCCAGGCGCTTGTGGCTGAAGCTAAGTTTGTGCCGTAAATTATACAAATTCCTGCCATCAAACTGATTAGACCGGCGCTTAAAAATGAGATGGCAAGCACGCTTACAAGCCCGCTTGATTGCATAACAGTAGTACTTATAAAGCCGAATAAAAAGCTTTTATAATCTTTTTTAGTAGCTTTTTTTAAGAAATTTTCTAAAATTCCGCCTGCCATCAGCGAAAAACTTTGTTCCAAAACGCTCATAGCATAGATAAATAATGCAAGTCCGAAGCAAAGTTTTGTTAAACTTTCGCTAGTGCTTATGAAGGCTGTAATAATAAAAAGTGCGATTAAAAATAAATTTTTACTTTTAATCATTTAAAAACTCGCCTACAAGTTTTGAAATTTCATTTATTCCGATATTCCAAAAATTTTCATCTTCTATATCAAGATTAAAAATTTTAATCATATCTTTTGGTGATTCGCTTCCGCCAAGACTTAGAAATTTTATATATTTTTGCGTAAAATTCTCGCATTTTTTGCTTTTATAAAGTCCGAAAATCGCCAAAACAAAAAGTTGCGCGTAAGCGTAAGAATAGCAATAAAAAGGGCTATGAATAAAATGCGGAATATAACTCCACCAAAGTTTATAATCATTTCTTAGTTTCAGGCTTTTACCGAACATTTTTTTGGAATGTTTCATCCAAATTTCATCTATTTTTTCCGCACTTACTTCGCCTTTTTGAGCGTGAAATTCACGCTCAAATGTAGTAAAGTTTATCTGGCGATATAAAGTAGCGAAAATATCTTCTATTTTATTTGCCAATATCGCCTGTTTTTTCGCTTTGTTTGCGCGGTTTTTAAAATAATCAAACACAAGCATTTCGCAAAATATTGAAGCGCTTTCGGCTGTCGTAAGCGGCGTAAAAGAGCCGAAATATCCGACGCCATAAGCTAGATATTGATGAATTGCGTGACCTAATTCGTGAGCCAAAGTAAAAACATCACGTCTTTTTCCTGTAAAATTTAAAAATACAAACGGATGAATTTCACTTACCGCTGAGTGTGAAAATGCGCCGCTTTGGCGATTTGAAGTTATTTTTTCATCAATCCAGTTTTCATCAAAAGCCTTTTTTGCGATTTTTTCAAATTCTTTTGAAAATTCGCCAAAAGCTGCAAGCACGATATTTTTTGCATCTTCAAAACTAAATTTTTCATCGTCTCCTAAAGGTGCATAGCGATCATAATCGTATAATTTATCAAATCCCAAAATTTCTCTTTTTTTATCGTAAAATTTTTCCACAAGATTGAAATTCCGCTCTGTGGTTTTTATTAACGAATCTACCGATTGTTTTGAAATTTGATTGTTTTCGTGCATTATCATTTCGCCACTTTCGTATTTTCTAAGCTCACAAGTGATTTGTAGATTTGTTTTTATCATATTGTAAATATAACTTAAAATTTGTTGATTTTTTTGTAAAACCTTACTTAGAGATTTTGCCGCTTTTTTTCGATTTTTGCGTTTTTTATCGCTAAGAAGTGCCAGAATTTGCTCTTCATTTAAAATTTCGCCTTTAAACTTAAATTTCAAAGAGCTTAGCGTTTCGCTAAAAAGGCGAGAAAAAGCGTTTGCTCTGACAGGCGCTGTTTTAAGTAGAATTTTTTCTTCAAGGAATGTAAGTCTGTGCGATTTTTGTTTAATTAAAAGTTCTAAATAATATCTGAAATTTCCTGCGTTTTCTAAAATTTCATTTTGTTTTTGTGTGTCAAGCTCATTAAATTCAAGTTCAAAAAATAGTAAATTTTCACTTATTTTATTTGCAAGAATTTCAGCTTTTGCCAAATCCGCGCCGGTTGTCGTATCGACTGCAAATTTCAGTTCCGCATAAGTTAAAATTTTGGAAATTTTTTCGCTTAAGTTTTCGTAAATTTTAAGTGCATTTAAAAATTCATCGTTTGAAATTTCATTCATACGACCTTTGAAATTTTGCGAAAATTCCAGACTCTCTTTTTTTAAAGTTTCGCAGAATTCGTTGTAATTATCAAAAAATTTATCTAATTTCCAAGCCATAAATTGTCCTTTTAATAAAATAAAAGGACAATTTTAGCAAAAGTTTATAAATTTAATTTTTAGGATTTGTTTTATGAGATGCTACAGCTGTAAAAACGACATCTGTTGAGCTATTTATCGCAGTTTCAACCGAATCTTGAATTACACCGATTATAAAACCTATTGCAACAACCTGCATAGCAACATCATTTTGAATATTAAACAGTGAGCAGGCAAGCGGAATAAGTAAAAGCGAACCTCCGGCTACGCCGCTGGCTCCGCAAGCACCGATTGCCGAAATTACACAAAGAAGCAAAGCTGTTCCGAAATCAGGACGAATACCAAGAGTATTAGCTGCTGCTAATGCCATTATTGAAATTACAACAGCCGCTCCGGCCATATTTATTGTAGCTCCGAGCGGAATCGATATCGAATAAAGTTCTTCGTCAAGTTTAAGTTTGCGGCACAAATTTAGATTTACCGGAATGTTTGCAGCTGAGCTTCTTGTAAAAAATGCAGTCAAACCGCTTTCTTTTAAGCATGTAAAAACTAGCGGATATGGATTTTTACGAAGCGTTACAAAAACTATAAGCGGATTTATAACTAAAGCCACAAATGCCATCGCTACAACTAAAACAATTACAATTCGTAAATATCCTGCAAGTGTACTAAGACCTGTATTATAAACGCTTGTGCAGACAAGACCGAAAATTCCAAAAGGAGCAAGTTGGATTATAAATTGAACGATTTTTGTTGTAGCTTCGCTAAGATCTACAAAAACTTTTTTTGTTTCATTTGTACAAAATCTAAGAGATATACCGAAACCTACAGCCCAAGCTAAAATTCCCATAAAATTTCCGCTTGAAATTGCGTGCAAAGGATTATCCACGATTTTGAAAAACAGATCTTTTAAAACGACCAGAATATTTACCGGCGCCGTTTTATCGGCTGCAACTACATCGTTTATACTCAAAGTGGTAGGAAATAAAAATGAAAATGCAACCCCGACGCAAGCGGCCAAAAATGTGCCTACTATATAAAGTGTTATGATATATTTTATACCTGTTGCATTGCCGAGTTTTTTTGTCATTATCGAGCTTAAAATAAGTATAAAAACAAGCACAGGAGCAACTGCTTTAAGCGCACCAACAAAAAGATTTCCTAAAATTTCTGCAAAACCTGCAAAACCGTTTAAAAATCCACCGCCGAATTTTTGCGTTAAAATGCCTAAAATGGCACCTAAAAACATGCCAACTAAAATTTTCAGGATAAGATTTTTATCCTTATAATTTGCAATTAATTTTTGCATATATGTCATTTTTTTCTCCTTTTGAAAATCTTTTAATTCTATCTAAAAAAACTTTTATAGAAAATAAAAATAGCAAAACTCATTAAAAATTAAATTTAAAATGCTAGAATTATTATTTTAAATTTTAAATTAAAAGGCGAAAATATGTATTTATTCACATCTGAAGTAGTAAGTCCAGGGCATCCTGATAAATGTGCCGATATTATAGCAGATAGCGTAGTTGATGCGACTTTGGCGCTTGATAGAAATGCAAGGATTGCAAGCGAAGTTTTTTTTGCAGGTAACCATATAATAATAGGCGGCGAAATAAAATCTAAAAAAACACTGAATTTTGAACAATATGAGTGCCTGGTAAAAAATACTTTGGAAAAAATCGGCTATTTTGACAATCCTAATTTTACTCGCGAGCAATGTTTACATCCTCAAGATATAGAAGTTCACGTGCTTTTAAATCAACAAAGCGGTGATATAAATCAAGGTGTGGATCAGAATGACGGAGAAATAGGTGCCGGAGATCAAGGTATAATGTTCGGTTTTGCAAGTAATGAAACATCAAATTTTATGCCTGCTGCAATTACTTATGCAAGAGTTTTGTGTGATAAAGTTTATAAATATGCAAAAGCTCATCCTGACGAACTTGGAGTTGATATAAAAACTCAAGTTACCGTTGATTACGGCAGTAAAAGTAATTTTGAAAATTGTAAACCGCAAAAAATTCATACGATTGTAGTTTCGGCTCCTTGTGTTGAGACTATGAGTATAGAGAATGTTCGCGAGCTGATTGGTGAAATTATAGATAATGCAGGTCTTCCAAAAAAACTTTACGATAAAGAAAAAACCATTATTTATATAAATCCGACAGGAAGATATGTAAATCACTCAAGCTTACATGATAGCGGTGTAACCGGACGTAAACTTATAGTTGACAGTTTTGGCGGATATAGTCCGATAGGCGGCGGTGCACAATCAAGCAAGGATTATACGAAAGTTGATCGTTCCGGTCTTTATGCGGCGAGATACATAGCTAAAAATATTGTAGCGGCAGGTCTTGCTAAAAAATGTATTGTCCAATTAAGTTATGCAATAGGTGTTGCAAAACCTATTTCAGTCAGTGTAGATACGATGGGAACGCAAGTTACTGATATAGACGATGATATGCTTTCAAATTTTGTTATGAAAAATTTTGCGCTTACACCAAAATGGATAATTTCAAAATTCGGGCTTGATAAACCAAGCGCTGAGACGTTTTTATATTCTAAAGTAGCAGCGAACGGACAAGTCGGTATAAAAGACTATCCGTGGGAAAAACTTGATAGCGTGGAGCTTTTCAAAAATTTAGTAAAAAAAGCGTAGTTTCTACGCTTTTTGCTTAAAAAACAAACTGTAAATTCTTTTATAAAATTCCATAAATTTTGAACTTTTTTTAGTATAAATAGCCGAAAAAACTGCTTCAAGTCCGATCTTTTCTTGCAAACTTAAATTTTGCATTTTCATTCCCCCATTAGTTTTTTGATTTTATTCAGCACAAAGCAGATATCATCATTCTCAAGTTCGCAAAGCATTCTAAACACGGCAAGAGCGGCTTGCGGTTTCGTAGTGCCAAGCCTCCAGTCTTGATATGTGCGCATCGAAACTCCAAGTTTTTTTGCCATTGCGGCTTGCGATATTTTTTTGCCCATTTGTTTTGACTCAACGGCATTGTGCAAAATATTAAAAATATCGTTTGTTTCAACCATGTGTAAATTATACATTTGTTTTTGTTAAAGATACATAAAATTGTTTAAAGTATACAATTTTTTGTATTATGTATAATTAAAAATGTTTAAAACATAAGAAAAATTTCGCTAATTATACGTAATTTTGTATAAAACAAACATTAAATTATACAAAATTTTCATACAATGATAAAGACAAATTTTGTTAAAAATGCGGTATTTTTTAGTTTTTACTTTAAACGTTTTAAAATTTAAAATTTTATATAATCAAAACAAAAAATTTAAGGTAAATTTTGGAAAATGAAAAATTTTTAAGCGAACAAATTTTGACTTATCTTGGAAATAAACGCGCACTTTTGGATTTTATCGGTGAGGGCGTTGAATTCGTAAAAAAAGAGCTGAAAAAAGAAAAACTGTTTTGTGCGGATCTTTTTTCAGGATCAGGCATCGTAGCCAGATTTTTAAAGGCGAATAGTGAATTTTTAATTGCCAACGATTTGGAAACTTATTCAAAAATTACAAATGAATGTTATTTAAGTAATATTTCGGCTGATTTTATGAGCGAAATTTCAAAAATTCGCACTGAAATTTTAAATAAAGTTTATGAAAATTTAACTCCAGGTTTTATAACCGAACTTTATGCGCCGAAAAACGACAAAAATATAATGCCCGAAGAGCGCGTTTTTTATACTCATAAAAATGCTGTTTTTATCGACAGCGCGCGCCGCGAAATTTCTAAAATTTCACCTGAAATGCAAAAATTTTTCATTGCGCCTTTACTTTATGAAGCAAGCACTCACGCCAATACAAGCGGTGTTTTTAAAGGTTTTTATAAAAATAAAAAAGGTATCGGACAGTTTGGCGGCGAAGGCAGAAATGCTTTAAAGAGAATTTTAGGAGATATTTCGTTGCCGCTTCCTGTTTTTTCAAATTTTTCCGTGCCTTTTTCAGTAGAGCAGAAAGATGCGAATAAACTTGCAGGTGAGCTTGAAAATTGCGATATTTGTTATCTTGATCCGCCTTATAATCAGCATCCTTACGGATCGAACTATTTTATGTTGAATTTAATCGCAAAATATAAGCGTCCAAACGAAATTTCACAAGTTTCAGGTATTGCACAAGGTTGGAACAAATCTGTTTATAATAAAAAAACGCGTGCGGCTGAGGCGTTTTTCGATCTTATTTCAAAGCTGAAAGCAAAATTTGTGCTGATTTCGTTTAACAATGAAGGCTTTATCGATAAAAGCGAGTTCATTAAAAATCTTGAAAAATTTGGAAAACTTAATATTTTAGAAAAAAAATACAATACATTTCGCGGAAGCAGGAATTTAAATAACAGAAAAATTTATGTAACTGAAATTTTATACATTTTAAAGAAAAACTAAAAATTTAACATAAATTTGAATTCAAATAAAATTTATATGATTTGATTTATAATATATTTTTTTAATGAATGTTATTAAAAATTATAAATATCAAGGAGATTAAAATGGCGACAGAAATTTCGGTGGATAAAAAACTATAGAAGAATTTTTAAAAGGTGCTCAAAAAGAGCCTTTTTTAATTCCTGAATATCAAAGGCAGTATTCCTGAGAAAAAGAGCATGTAGTTACTCTTTTTGAAGATTTAACGGATTTTACAGAAAGAAAAAATGATTCAAAAAATAATGAAAGTTATTTTTTAGGCGTTATAGTGTATTTTGAAAATAACGGGCAACGTGAGATTATAGATGGACAACAACGTATAACATCTCTTTTGCTATTTTTGAGAGCTGTTTATTCAAAACTTAATGAAAATATACAAAAAAATGATGAAGAAGAAAATTTCATTAAACTTATAGAACCTCTTATTTGGAAACAAAATGAACTTACAGGAAGAGTAGATAAAGCTCAAATTTATAACTCTATAAAAAATGAAACCGATAAAGCCGATTTTATAGATAAATGGAAAGATTTGGAACAAAAAGCAAATAAAAACGGCGAAAAAATGACCGGTTTATTCTATAATTATATGTTTTATTTAAGAGCTGGAAAAGATGATAAAGATACGACTACGCCACAACTTCGCAGGTATTTATCCAAAGATAAATATAAATTCATAAAAGATAAATCATTATTGTCAAATCTGAATGAAATTTTAAGGATTACATCGTTTTCTAAAAATTTAAGAGATATTAATGATGAGACTTGGAAAGAAAATGTAAAAATTAAACAGATATTTAATTTACTTAATCTGATCGGTAATGAATGGTGGAAATATCCTTGTATAATATATTATTTAACACATAAAAATAAAAAATCATTTGAGCTTGATTATCTAAAATTTTTGCGTCGTTTATACGTTGAAATTTTTATGCGTTATAGCATTGAACATGCTATAAATTCGTTAAAATTTCCAATTTTAAAACTAAACATACAAATACTCAAAAGTATGAAACCTAAATTTGAATTTAAAGAAATTTCAGATGATGAAAAGAAAATTTTGAAAGATAGAATAAAAAATCCGCACAATAATTTAAGATATTCTTTGGTAGTTTTTATAGCATATTTAAAACAAAACGAATTATTGCCGTTTGATTTTGAGCTTGAGCTTGAGCATATTTTTCCTAGAAAATGGGATAATAATTATTTGGCAAATACGTTGGGCTTTACGGATGAAAAAGTAAAAGAGTGCATTTGGAATATAGGAAATTTAACACCTTTAGAAAAAAAATTGAATATCAGAGCCGGTAACGGATACTTTAGTCAAAAAAATAAAAGAATATCAAAAATCTAAAGTAAAAATAACAAACGAAATAGCCGATAATTTTACGGATTTTACTCCTGATGATATTATTGCAAGAAATAAAGAACTTGTAAACTCGGTAATATCTAAATTTAATGAGTGGAAAGAAGAATATGAAAATTAAAAATCAAAAAATGGCGCTTTTGTGCGCTACAACTCATTTTTAAAAACTGAAATCGTCATTCCGTGATTTGTAATTGCGATGCCTGCGTCTTTGACGTTTTTGATACGAGAAATCATTGCTTTGCGGTTTAGCATACACACTCCGCAATGAATAATAAGTTTAAAAATTTTTAAATTATCAGAAAAATCGTTACCGACGCAGTATGAAATTTTAGGTTTAAAACCAAGAAATTTTTCAAGTATTTTTGGAATTTTAACTCTTGCATTATCGCTGTCTTTTGCATTGTGAGAGCAAACTTCAGAAATTAAAATTTCATCGTTTTTTCTTAAAGATGAGATTATATTCGCGCCATTTAAAAGCTCTGTAAAATCGCCTTTGAATTCGGCAAAAATCATTGAAAAAGTTGTGATTTTTTGTGTTTTAGGTAAAATTTGCAGGCATTCTTCAAGACATTGTGAATCGCAAATTACTGAATCCGGCGGCGTTTTTAAACTATCTAAAGTATGTGGAATTTCATTCGTTTGAGCTGTAATTGCTATCGCGTTTTTGTCTAAAATCGCTCTTATACTTTGAACTTGCGGAGTTATTAAACGACCTTTCGGGGCTTCATCATCAATAGGAGTTACAAGCAAAACAATATCGCCTTTTTTTACTAAATTTTCTAAAAGTTTCGGTTCATTTTCAGGTTTAAAATGTGTATTTATCTCATTTATAAGTTTTTCCTTATCATCTGAATTAACGGCGTTTATACTTATATAATCACCTTTATTTGCCAAAAATTCTACAAAATTATCATCTTTTTTATTGAATTCGTTGCAAACAATTAAAAATTTTAATTTTTCACTTATGCAAAAATTTAAAATTTTATCCTCAATTTCACTCCAAATGCCGTTTTTAACGACAATTAGAGCAAAATTTATTTTTTAGCATTTTTTGCTCCCGTTTTTTTGCCAAGTGCATCCGTATCGCAAAATAGGCAGTATCGATAAGAGTTACTGCACTTAAATTTTCAAACTCTACCGCTTTTTTCAGGATCTGTTGTGGTTTCTGCAAAACTTGATGTAATGGCTGTGTTTTGACCGCTTAAAAGATTTAAAATAGTTGATTTTCCGACATTTGTACGTCCGAAAATTCCTATAAATGTTCTAAGAGAATTTGGAGTTTGTATTAACTTTCATTTGAGAAAATCTTACGCTGTCGCCATTTTCAGGCGATATATCACTTCCAATTTTAGCAGCATTTTTTAAAATTTATATAAATTTTAAGCGGTGTGGCATTGATTTTAAATTTATAAAGTTCATGATATCTGGCATTTGTGATAGATGGCATAATAACGTTTGCGCCGCTTTGTTAGGCTTTTTTACGTCCGTTTTTTTTGGATCTATACTTTCTTGCTATAGTTGTCTGAATATTTATTTTAGGCAGCAAAAGCCTGGCTAAAGCGTTTATTTTAAAAGTCAAATTTTTATTTGCAATTCTGTAAAGGCATATTTGGAGCCGGCATAAAAGAACCTATTCCAAGCATATCAAAATCAATTTTAAGTAGATTTCTCATCATTATGATAAATCTATCCATTGCTAAAAACACAAAACCTAAAAAATTTATAGTAAAAACAACAGCCACTGCGATATGTAAATCCATAAGCAACTTTAAAATTTCATTATCTGCAAGTTTAAAATATATAATAACGCCGCTTATTGCTAAAAACATCCAACTTACTAAATTTACATTGTGAAATATCTTTTTCCGATACAGGAAATTTCAAAACTTTATCCATGATGATATCTACATAATTTGTATGCAAAAGCTCTTCTATAACTTCGCCCATAGGTTCACTTTTTAAATCCTTATAGACTTTCATGCAAGCTTGAATTTTGATTAGAAGCGGTCAAATTCTGTTATTTTTTCACCGTAATCTTTTAAAGATATCGGAATAACGGCTTTCGTAATATCTTTTTCATATCCTCTTACAGGCGTAATATCAGGATCTTTCATCTCTTTTCCTGTAAGTATCGCATAAGCCGTGTGAAGTGCCGTTTTCATAACACCGCCGCTATTTCCGAAAATCGTAGCGCCGCCTGTATATACATTTTTGTTTCAAGAAGTTCTAACGGATTTATACCTTATACGTCTGAAAATTTCTGCTTTTTCAAATGCACTATAAAGCTTATTTATTGTAAAATCACCAGGATTTCTTTCAAATTCCTCTGCTATAGAAACTCTAACGGCAGGTGATGGGTGAGCTACTACAAAACTTTTCGGATCATCAAGATGTTTTAAAATTTCATCAACGAAGATCATCTGTTCTATTGTTCCGAACAGACAGTTTATTAAGCATTGAGCGCAATTTACGCATTTGTTTATACTGATTTTATGTGCAATTTCAAGCGAACCTTCTATCGCTTCCGTAGGACAAAATTCACGACAGGTATCGCAACCCGCGTAGTTTTTTAATTAATTTTAATAATACCTAGAAGTTCACCATTTCTGTGCGTTTCTTCAAACTCATTTTCATCGCCTCAAGTATTTGCAGGAGGAGAAAAAGTCTTAATTTCGGTTGTTGTTCCAAGCATTTTTATACCTTTATTTAAATATTAAAATTTTGATTTAATTATTTAATTTGTAAAAAATTTTTAAGAATAAAATTATTTATATTTTTATATATATTTTAAGAATGTTTTTAAGCATTATAAAATTTTATAGTAATTGGTAAAATTTAAAATTTCATCGCTGTATTACGTATTTTAAGAAAATTTTAGCTACAATACAAAATTTTTATAGGAAAAATTGATGTTTGGTATAAGTTTTACGGAATTTTTTATTATTGCTGTTGTTGCTGTAATTGCTCTTGGGCCTGAAAAACTTCCAAAAGCGATGGTTGAAATCGCTAAATTTTTCAAATTTTTTACCAAAGCGATGAATGATGCGAAACAAAGTTTTGAGCAGGAAATTAAAATCGCCGAATTAAAAGATGAAGCTGCAAAATATAAAGAAAGTCTTACCAAAACCGGCGAGAACATACGCAAAAAGCTGACTTTCGAAGAACTTGACGAAATTAAAAAAAATATAAGTTCAAGCGCTCAAAAATTAAATGAGAGTTTTAACGATATAAAAAGCGAAATTTCAGAAAATAAAATTTCAAAAAAAGATGAAGATTTATCTGAAAATTTACAAAATGATGAAATAAAAACGCAAAATTCCAGCCCGAAAGAAACAAAAGAGAGCAAAGATGTTTGAAGAATTAAAACCGCATATTGTTGAACTTAGAAAACGTCTTGTGATTTGTGTAGTTGCGCTTTTAGTTGTTTTTATCGCTACTTTCAGCTTTTGGAAAGAAATTTTGGATTTTGTGCTGATGCCTTTGAAAGAAGTTTTGCCTGAACAAAGCAATGTCGTATTTACGCAACTTGCAGAGGCGTTTTTTACCGCGATTAAAGTTTCATTTTTTGCCAGTTTGCTTATTTCGGCACCGATTATTTTTTGGCAATTTTGGCTTTTTGTGGCGCCTGGACTTTATGATAATGAAAAAAAATACGTCTTGCCGTTTGTTTTTTTTGCTTCAATAATGTTTTTTTTAGGTGCTGCATTTTGCTATTTTTTTGTAATTCCGGTCGCATTTAAATTTTTGATTACATTTGGCGGTGAAGTTGCCACTGCAATGCCTAAAATAGATGAATATGTAGGTTTTTTTACAAAGCTTATAATCGCTTTCGGAATAAGTTTCGAACTTCCTGTTATCACATTTTTTTTAGCAAAAATAGGGCTTATTACAAATAAAAGTTTGAGTGAATTTTTTCGCTACGCCATTGTAGTTATTTTCATTTTTGCGGCGATAATGACACCGCCCGATGTTCTTAGCCAGTTTATGCTTGCAGTGCCGCTTATCGCATTGTACGCGTTGTCGATTTTTATCGCCAAGTGCGTAAATCCATATAAAGAAGTTAATGTTGATTGATTTAGATTTGGTTGAAAGTTATGATTATGAGTTGCCGCAAGAGCTTATTGCAAATGCTCCTGTAATGCCGAAAGAAGCCGCTCGTTTGCTTGTTTATAACCGTGCAAACGGCGAAATTTCGCATTTGCATTTTGGTGATTTGGCTGAAATTTTACCGGATTGTGCGATTATTTTTAATGACACAAAGGTCATAAAAGCCAGAATTTTCGGACATAAAGATAGCGGCGGCAAAATAGAACTTTTATTAAATTCTCCATTAGGCGAAGGTAAATTCAGTGTCTATGTGCGCGGAAGCGTAAAAATAGGCGCTATTCTGGAATTTGATAAAAATTTAAAAGCTGAAATTTTAGAGCTTTTTGATGACGGGCTGAGGGTTGCCCGTTTTTCTCAAAATTCTCATATTTTAGAAACGCACGAACTATTCAAAATTTTGGATGAAATAGGACACGTTCCGCTTCCTCCGTATATAAAAAGAGCGGATACAAAAGATGATGAAAGTTGGTATCAAACTATTTTTGCAAAAAATGAAGGCGCTGTTGCGGCTCCGACTGCAAGCTTGCATTTTAGTGATGAAATGCTTGCTGATTTGAAAGCAAAACACGATATTTATTATCTTACTCTTCATGTTGGGGCAGGGACTTTTAAACCTGTAGAAGTTGCAAATATCAAAGATCATAAAATGCATGGCGAGTATTATTCTATACCTGAGTGCACGGCGAAGCTTTTGGATAGCGAACGTGAAATTTTAGGTGTCGGTACAACATGCACAAGAACAATTGAATCTTATGCGCGCACACATAAAATTGGCGGTATTTGCGAACTTTTCCTACATCCGAACAATCCGCCGATTCGCCAAAATCATCTGCTTACAAATTTCCACTTACCGAAATCTACATTGATTATGTTAGTTGCGAGTTTTATCGGGCTTGAAAAAACACTTGAGCTTTATAAAATTGCAGTTGAGAAAAAATATCGTTTCTATTCATACGGAGACGGAATGCTGATATTATAGATTTACGTATTGTTTTGCGTAAAATTTCAAGATAAACTTCACTAATTACTGCGCCGAATTTTTGTGTAAAAATATTAAGTTTTGTCGCTTTTTATATGATTTTCGGTGCATTGTTTAAAATTTACTCAGTTAAAATTTTACATTTTAATTTTTTTGGATGTAATCATAAAAATTTCAGACCAAAAATAAAACCGCGATGGCAAGAATTCCAAATAAAATTCCGGCTGCATTTATCTTGGAAATTTTTTCTTTAAAAGCTAAAATTCCGACAAAAACGCTAAAAATTATTACGCCGATGTTCATTGCAATAAATACAAGAGATGGATTTTGACTGAAACTTTGATGAGCTTTTATATAGAAAATTATGTTGCAAAAATTGAAAATTCCAAGCATTATTCCGTAGCTTGAACTTTTAATATCAAATTTTATATTTTTTGAAAACAAATAAGCAAACATAATCAAACCGGCCATTAAAAAAGATATTAAAAGTGTTGATGAAAATTCGCCGCCGAGTTTGGAAATTTCTTTAAATAAAATATCGCAAAATCCATAAACCAACCAAACTGAAAATAGATAAAATCCGCCTTTAAAACCTGTTTTTGTATCGCTGCTTTTATAAACCAGACAAAAAAGCGAAATGAAAGCTAAAATGATGCCTAAAACTTTAAAGGCGTTGAGTTTTTCGGAAAAAATCGTAAAAGCGGCGATGATTGCTAAAAATAACGATAGCCTTTGAGCCGCGTCAGCTCTTACGATTCCTGCGTATTTTACCGCTTTTGCCATTATTATAAATCCGCTTGGAAGCAGTATTCCAAGAATTAAGAAAAGAGTGCTGAAAGATAGATTAATGCTATTAAAATCAGGTTTAAAAAATAGTGCGCAAAGTAAGCTTGCGCTTATATAATTAAACGCTACGGCTTTTCTTGCGTCTATATTTTTGAAATTCATAATTTTTAAAATTGCACTCACAAAAACGCTGGAAATTATGGCTAAAAATAGATATTTCACAATATACCTTCTTAAAAGTTTTAGAAATTATAATCAAAAAAAATTAGATTTTGCTAATTTTTGTATTTATGATTTTTTATCGGTGAAATGCATTTTTTTGATTATCGAAATTATACTGGCAGTTTTTAATACGTTGCTGATAATTTTTTGTTTTTACAGGTTGCTTTAAAATTCAGCAGTTTCAACTCGATTTATAATAAAATATCTTCAAACTATGATTTTAATGATAACAGACGGTTTTTTTCAAAAAGCGCAAATATATCGACTACTTTTTAATTGTAAAAATGTCTAAAAATTTTGTCAAATCGACATTGTTTTTTAAAACGTCAAAAATTTCCCTTTTAAATGATGACGGATTATTTTCGTTGTCTTTAAATTCAAAAATATCATCTATCCAACAACCGTCAATGATTTTCAATCCATAATATTCATCATCAGCATTGTTTTTGTTTATATCATATGAACATATAACTTTAAGTATTAATTTTGTGTCATTAAATTTAACCGAAATATAGTCATTATCAAGTTGCGTAATTTTTACTTCATCCACACTTTCCAAAATTTCATCTATAGGATACATCGGATCATATCCGTCGACGGTAGTTACAGATATTAAATCGAATAGAAAGTTAAACTCAGGTGAATAAAAAATTTCATATGTATTTTTATTATTGATTTTACAGTCGTAAACATATTTTATAAATTCAACTTTCATATTCTCAGGTTTTGCATTTCTATAATCATATTTTTCAGCATTTAAAAAGTTGGTGCTTAACACTAAAATAAATAAAAAAACCTGAATTTTTCTCATAATCTTTTCCTTTTAGTTAAATCGGAAGTATTATATCAAAATCTACTTTTTTATAAAATTTCTAAAATTTTATTTGATATCGTTTATGTTTTTTACAGTACTTTAAATTATAAAACTTGAAAACTTTATGCAAATAATAAAATTATAAGAAATCAATTAAGACATAAATCAAATTGAAGTTTTAATAAATTTCAAATTTCGCATTTTTTATTTCCAAAAAGTCGATCATCGCATTTAATATCGCAAAACTTTGCGCGCTCAAAAGCTCTTTTATACCAAAATTCCGCTCTATTAAAAAGCTGTTATTCAAAAGTCTTTGTCTTATCGTGCCTTTTAAAAGATGATTTTTCGGCGTAATCCAGATATCGTTTTGTAAAATTGCGATATTTGCAATTGTCGTGTCTGTTAAAATTCCATTTTTTCCTATTAAAACATCATCGTTAGCGCCTCTTTGAGCGAAAATTTCATCCAAGGCGTTTCTATCTAAAAATTTGCGTTCGTAATTCACATCGCTTTTTAAAATTTTAAAGTTTTTTAATTTTTGCGTTTTATAAGAAAACAGCGAACAGTCTATCAAATCGCCGTTTTTCATAGCATCCTGAACTTTTTTAAAAGCTTTATGATAAATTTTAAATTTAATCGGGAATTTTTTAAGCTTGTATGAAATTTTGCCTTTAAATTTCGCATCAAATTTAAATTTCAAGCCCAGTTTTTTAGCTTCCGAAATTTCGCAAACTATATCTTTTTTTGGCCATCATAAACTCAAAAGCGCAATAAACGGAGTGTTTGTTTGACAAAAACGGTTTATTTCAGCGGTTTTGTTCTGTTATTTTTTATTTTATGTTTTTAAATGATTTAGAATTTTAAAATATAATTTAATAAAATTTTTAAAAAGGAAAACAATGAAAAAAATTATTTTGGTTTCAGCAGCGCTTGCAGTAAGTTTAAATGCCGCTACAAATGAGGAAATTTTGAGACTTTACTCAGGTGCGCCTAAAGATATAAAAATTGAAATCACAGATAGAAAAGCTGTAGACGGTTTGGACGGTTTCGAAGCTGTTGTGCTTAAAATGTCGCAAGGTGATATGTCTCAAGAAGATATTGCATTTACAAAAGATAATCTTTTTATTCCTGATTTGGTAAATGTAAAAACAGGAATGAGTTATAAAGATCAAATCAGACAAACTCGTGTGTACAGTTTGCTTGCAGACGTTTATCCGAAAGAGGAAGCTAAAAATATCATAAAACTTGGAAATGATGCTAAAAAACCTACTTTAGTTGTTTTTACAGACGCAGAATGCCCATATTGCCGCAAAGAGATGGAAAAAGCCGAAGACAGACTTAAAACTCACAATCTTGAAATCGTGATGACATCGGTTCATGGCGAGAGCGGTAATGTAAAAAGCGCTTTAATTTATAAAGAAACGGCTAAAGCTAAAAGTGATGATGAAAAATTAAAAGTACTTCATAAATATTATAATATGACCGAAAAAGGCGATAAAAGTAAAGTAAGCGATGCTGAGTTTAAAGCGGCTGAAGATCTTGCTAAAAAATACCAAAGCAATGGAATAAACGGTGTTCCATTTATCGTAGAAAAAGATAAAATTTCTAAATAATTTTTAAGAGCTGAAAATTTCAGCTCTTAACTGTTTAAAAAACTTCCAATTTTTATAATAATACAATAATTTTTATTTGTTGTTCAATCTAAAATTTTTAAATAATTTAAAATGAAAAGTCGAAATTTTATAAATTTCAATGCGCCTGAAATTTATAAATTTTTATTCCACATATGGCAAAAAATCGCTGTATCCAAGCTCATTCATTTTTTCAAGCGGGATAAATTTTAAACTTGCGCCATTTATACAATATCTAAGTCCGCCTTTTTCTTTAATTCCGTCGTCAAAAACATGTCCTAGATGAGAGTTCGCAAGTTTTGAACGAACTTCCGTGCGTATCATAGAATGAGAAGTGTCGTTAAAATAATTCATAACATCCGTGGTAATCGGCTTTGAAAAGCTTGGCCAGCCACATCCGGCGTCAAATTTATCCTTTGAGCTGAAAAGCGGCTCTCCACTTACGATATCTACATAAATTCCCGGTTTGAAATTTTTATCAAGTTCACTGCTGAAAGGTTTTTCTGTAGCCGCATTTTGTGTAACATGATATGAAATTTCATCTAAATTTTTAATTTCGGCATTACCTGGTTTTCTAAAATTTTGTTCATAAAGCGGTTTGTTAGCTTTGGTTAAATCAATATGACAATATCCATCAGGATTTTTTTGCAGATATTTTTGATGATACTCTTCCGCAACTATAAAATTTCGCAAAGGTGCAATCTCTATGGCAAATTTTTCTTTAAACTTTTTTTGTTTGTTTTCGAAAAATTTTTTTACTATTTTGCCTGTTTTTTCATCATTAAAATAAACGCCGGTGCGGTATTGTATGCCTTTGTCATTTCCTTGACGATTTAATGAAAAAGGATCTATTATGCTAAAAAATCGCTCTAAAATTTCAGCCAAATCTATTTTGTTCGTATCGAAAATTATATGCAATGTTTCGGCGTGTCCGGTTTTTGAAACTTCATAATAACTTGTTTTATCGGTGTTTCCGTTTGCATATCCGACTTCAGTTTTATTTATGCCTTTCAGTTTGTCAAAATATCCTTGCATTCCCCAAAAACAGCCGCCAGCCAAATAAATTTCATTTAAATTTTGCATTTTTTCTCCGTTTGCCGTTACAAAAAATAAAAAGAAAATCAAAAGCTTTAAAATTTTCATTATGCGTTTACTAATTTACCCAATACATATTGCTCCAAATCACGCTTTGGAATGTCGTTTTTCAAGGCTTCGTCATAGATTTTTTCGACCGTTTCGCTGTATTTTTCATAAGCAAAATAAGGAAAATGATTTGCCCAGGCTTTTTTAATCAGCTCTCTTGTAAGTTCGCGCCTTGCCCAAGCTTTAAATATGTCAAAACAGATAAACACGGCGCTTGTAAAAATTACAGCCGCGATTATTGAAAAGTGAAAATTTATCTTTTCAAAAATGTGATGAGATATCGCTATAAGCGGTATTAAAATAGCTATGCAGATAATTGCGAAAATAATATAACTTCGACCGTATAAAAATTTAAAATTAAGTTTGCTTGGATCAACCAGCATTCCTTCGTTAAAAGTTGCATTTGCTTCCAGTAAATCTCTTAAAAGTACAGGTTTTTTTGATACGACAAACATATTTTTTATCATTTTTTCTTTTAATTTAGAGCACATTTTTTGTTTCCTTTTTTCAGCGTATTATACAAAAATATCATTTAATAAATTTTAATTTAACCGTTTTTGCGCTAAAATCACGCAAATTTTAAGGAGAAGAAATGTTGAATGGAATTGTATATATAAATGGTAAATTTTGTGATGCAAATGAAGCCAAAATAAGCCCGTTTGATCGCGGTTTTATTTTTGGAGACGGAATTTATGAAGTAGTGCCTGTAGTAAATAGCAGACTTGTGGACAGGCTTGATTTTTGGGAGCGTTTTGAGAGAAGTTTAAAATCAATAGAGCTTAAGCTTCCTTTGAGTCGCGAAAAATATGAAGCTATGTTTTATGAACTTATAAAACGCAACAACATTAAAGAAGGAGCCGTCTATACTGAGATTTCCAGAGGCGCAGCGATGAGAGATTTTGATTTTCCGGTCGGACTTACTCCTACTTGTTTCGCTTTTGCTTATGAAAAAAATATTTTTGATAATCCATATGCAAAAACGGGTATTGAAATCGTAAGTTTGCCTGATATTCGCTGGAAAAGACGAGACATCAAATCGGTTTCGCTTCTTGCTCAATGTATTACAAAACACGAAGCTCATAAGCGTGGCGCTTTTGAATGTTTTATGACAGAAAACGGTTATGTAACCGAGTGCAGCAGTTCGAGTGCATTTATCATAAAAAATGGTGTTTTGATAACTAAACCGCTTTCGAATGAAATTTTACCTGGAATCAGAAGAAAAGTGATTTTAGGCTTTGCAAACGAAGCTGGACTTAAAATCAATGAAAGAAATTTTACTATGGATGAAGTTTATGAAGCGGATGAAGCTTTTATAAGTGCGGCTACGCTTATGCTTCTTCCTGTTGTAAAGGCGGACGGAAAGAAAATCGGCGGCGGAAAAATCGGAAAATTTGTGCCGAAACTTCGCGAAATGTATGCAAATCATCTTAAAAAAGAAGCCGGAATTTTATAAAATTTAACTTTTTTAATTCAGATTTGAACGGCGGCGGAAAAAGCCCCGCCGTTTTAATGAACTATAAAAATTTAAATCTTTTTTTTCTTGTAATAAATCAAAATAAATTATGCATGTTTATAAAATTTAGGCTTTATTGTTGTCAAAATTTTTTAAAATATTGCAAACAGTAATTTAAAGACGATAAAATTTATAAATAAAAATAAAATTTACAGAACTGATTAAAATATAAAAATCGCTTCGCCTATAAATTTTATATTATTATGAAAAATTTTTAAACGGATACGGCAATGTTTTAAATTTTTACTCATACAAAATTCATTTTTACTTTTTATAAAATTTTGCGCTCATCGATCTATAAATTTTATTTTCCGTTTCTAAAACAGTATAATATTGCGATATCAATGAAATTTTAGCATCAATTGCTGCCGTATCAGCTTCTAAATAATCTTTCAGCTCGACTCTCCCTGCGTCATATTTTGCGTTGTAAATTTCAGCAATTTTTGCCGCATTTTCGTAATTTTTCTTTAAATTCTGCAAGTTATTAAGTGAAATTTCATAAATTTCATATAAATTTCTTACTTCATTTACGGCTTCGCTTAATGCCTTTTCGTATTTTTTTACATTTATTTCAAAATCGATTTGTGAAATTCTAAGACGTGATTTCAGTCTGGAATAGTCCAAAAATGGTAAGTTTATACTTACATTTCCACCAAAAAAGTTTAGTTTAAAAGCATCTTTAAATTTTTCGTCGTTGCTGCTAAGACTTGCCCCAAAACTTACATTCGGGAAAAATTCCAGTTGCGAAACTCTGTAATCGTAAAAGCTTGCATTTATTCTTGAAATCGCAGCCCTTAAATCAGGACGATTCGAAAGCGCTATATAAGGCACACTCATATCTACGCCAAGAAATTTTATATTTTCTATTTGCGAAACGGGCGTTAAAAATTCGCTGTCGTTTCCAAGTAAATTTCGTAAAAAAAGTTCATTATTTTTTAGTTGAGATATTAAAGAAAGTTTTTTGTTTTGCAGGTTTAAAAGCGCGTTTTCTGTTTGTTTCAGCTCCAACGGCTCACTTTTTCCGTATGCGACTTTTATATTGATAATCTCATTTAGTTTTTCATAGCTTTTTATATTGCGTTCCGTGAAATTTAGTGCCTCATTTAAATAAATTTCTTTGAAATATCCGCTTACGGCTGAGTTTATAAGTGTAAGTTTCAGGCTTTGCAAATCAAATTCGTCGGCAGTTGCAAGCCAGTCGCTTGCATACTTTCTGCTTAAAATTTTACCTAATAAATCAACTTCGTAGTTTATTCCTACTTTTGCCTGATATTTTTTTCTGAAATTATCATTTGTTGATATGTCACGGTTTGTCGTAAAATCCGCACCTGCACTTAAAGTCGGAAATAAATCGGCTGAAATCAGTCCGGCGTTTTCATAAGCGCGCGCTAAATTTAAGGAAGCGATTTTAAAATCGATATTATTTTTTAAAACTTCCTCTACAAGCTCATTTAATTGAACTTGATTATAAAGTTTATACCATTTTTTTTCAAATCTGAAAGTTTCGTTTTCATCTTTAAAATTTTTGTTTGGTTCATAATTCAGTGCATTTTTTGTAGAACAGGCACTTAAAAAAACAATCAAAAAAATTATTATAAAATTTCTCATTTTTTACTCCTGTGAAAGTGCATCTATCGGATTTAATCTGCTTGCGTTTCTAGCCGGTAAGTATCCAAAAACAATACCTATAGCACAAGATGCGATTAACGCGGTAATTGCCGGCATTAGCGAAAATTTCATTACAAAATCGCTGCTTACCGAATTGAAAGCGGCACCGAAACTGAGTGCGATTATAATTCCAAGCACTCCGCCGATCGAGCAAAGTAGAATCGCTTCTATCAAAAACTGCTCTAAAATATTTGATTCTTTTGCGCCTATCGCCATTCTTACGCCGATTTCTTTAGTGCGTTCCGTTACACTTACTAGCATTATATTCATTACGCCGATTCCACCCACTATCAGTGAAATAACGGCTATTGATGAAATAAGAAGTCTCATCGTTCCCATTGTGCTTTCTATTGTTTCTTTTATGGTGTCGGAGTTTCTGGTGTGAAAATCTTTTATTATGTGACGTTTTGTAAGGATTGCCGTGATACTGTCTTCAGCCGTTTTTGTACTGACATTATCAGAGATTTTTACAGTAATTGAACTGATATCGCGGTTTCCGCTGATTTTATTCATTACGGTCGTATAAGGTGCGTAAATTTTTAATCTGTCTTGAGAACTGAATTTTTCATTTTCAGCCGTGCCTATTATTAGAAGCGGTCTGTTCTTAAAAAGTAAAATTTTGCCTATCGGATCCGTGTTTGCAAAAAATGTATCAACGGTATTTTGATCTATAATTACAACTGAAGCCGAATTTTTTATGTCGTCATCGGTAAAATTTCGTCCACTTTGAAGTTCTACGCTTCTTATAGCGAGAGAATTCGCGCCTCCGCCGCTAAGAATGCCGTTTGAGCTGAGATTTGCGTAAGCTATAAGTCCGTTTGCACTTGTATTTGGTGTGGAATAGTCAATATAAGGCTGATTTGCAAGCACATTTGAATCTTCTATTGTTAAAGTTTTTATTTTATTAAGTCTTGCGTCGGCTGCGCTTTTTCCAGGCATTATATTTATTGTGTTGGTTCCTATCGCTCTTATTGACGAGATTATTTTTTCTTGCGAGCCTTTGCCTAGCGCCACGACGCAAATTACAGACGAAATTCCTATTATTATTCCAAGCATGGTTAAAACAGATCTGAGTTTGTGTGAAAATATTGCACTTACGGACATTTTAAAGCTTTCTATAAATCTATCTTTATAAGATGAAAAAATATTTTTTTGGACGATTTCTTCGCTTTTTAATTCAAAAATTTCATCGTTCTTTCTTGTGTCGCTTAAAATTTCGCCGTCTTTTATTTCTATGACGCGACTTGCATAACTTGCTACGTGTTTATCGTGAGTTACCATTATTATTGTATGACCTTTTTTGTAAAGATCCGTAAAAATTTGCATTACCGTTTCGCCGCTTTTACTGTCAAGTGCCCCTGTCGGTTCATCGGCTAAAATAATTTCGCCGCCGTTTATTAAAGCTCTTGCAATTGAAACTCGTTGTTGTTGTCCGCCTGAAAGTTTGTTAGGTAAATTTTGCATTTTATCTTTAAGATCAAGCTCATTTAAAATTTCTTTTGCCCTTTTTGTGCGAAATTCAGTGCTTGCACCTGCATAAACAGCCGGTAATGCGACATTTTCAAGTGCATTCATTGAAGATATAAGATTGTATCTTTGAAATACAAAGCCGAATTTTTTGCTTCTTAAATTTGCCAGTTCGTCGCTTGTAAAATGTGCTACATCGCGGTTTTCGATTTTGTATTCACCGCTGCTTGGTGTATCAAGACAGCCTATTATATTCATCAATGTCGATTTTCCGGATCCGCTTTGACCGATTATCGCTACAAATTCGCCTTTATCTATATGTAAATTTATATTTTTTAAAACGTTAATTTGAGAATCGCCTAATGGAAAATTTTTATTTATATTTATTAAATCTATCATCTTACTCTTTCAAATGGCGGTTTTGCTATACTTTTAGAATTTTCATTTTTTATTTGGATTTGATATTATAATTTCATCGTTTTTATTTATACCGCTTAAGATTTGGGTATTTAAATTGTCGCTTATGCCGATTTTTACCATAGTTTTTGTCGGAGTTTTATCTTTTAAAATCCATACGAAGCGCTCATTGTTTTTATCTTTTTGAATGGCTGATGAAGTGATAAAATTTACGTTTTTAGCTTCATTTACTATTATTGTATTTTGCGTTGTCATACCGATTTTTAGGAAACCGTCATTATCATCTACAAGTACTTTGGCATAAAAATAAACAGCTTCATTTGAAGAGCTTGAACCGTTTAAGTTTGTTTTATCGTAACTCCCGTCACTAAGTGATGTAAGAGCCGGATCTATGCTTGAAATTTCAGCTTTTTTTATATCATCAAGTGCCGAAAGTATTGTGTATTCGACATTTTGTCCGACTTTTACGAGCGAGATATCGCCTTCAGAGATTTGCAGACGAATTTCCATTTTTGATAAATCGGCGATTTTTACGATTGTAGGTGTAGTTTGATTCGCATTTACTGTTCGTCCTTCTTCTACAGGAACCGAGACTATAGTGCCATCAAGCGGAGCTGATATTTTTGTATATCCGAGATTTGTTTCGGCGGTATCTAAAGCCAGTTTTGTTTGCTCTATTTGAGCTTGTATCTGTTTTACATTTGCAGCTGAAAGCGCAGCTTCATTCTTAGCGTTTTCAAGTTTTTCTTTTGAAGTGGCATCTTTTTTATAAAGTTTTTGCTCTCTTAAAAACTGTATTTTAGCGTTTTGAGCTTTAATTTCAGCCGCCTTTAAATTAGCCTCATAAATTACAAGTTGTGCTTTTTCTTTTGATATTTCATTTTCCTGTTTTTCTGAATCTATTTGCGCAATCATATCGCCTTTTTTTACGTTGTCACCGACTTTGACGTATAATTTTTTGATTTGACCGCTTACCTGCGCGCCTACATCTACGAGATCTTGAGCATATACTTCGCCGTTTGCAATTACTACGCTTTTTATGTCACCTGATTGCAGTTTTGTAGTTATGAAATTTGGTGTTTCTTCGTCTTTTTTAAATAAGAAAAACCATATCAAAATCAGCGCTAACGCGCAAAATATACAGAATTTTATAAATTTTTTCATATTGGACCTTTTGCTTTTAAAACCGATATTTTATGTAAAAATTTTAAATTTTTGTTAATTACTTTTTTTTGTTAAAATTATCTTAAAGGATTTGATTATGAAAAAATTTTTAATTTTATTTTCTATTTTGATTTTTATAGGTTGCGCTATTTCAAGTAATAAAAACTCAAGAAACACACAAATAAATAATCTTCCTAATTTAACAAAAATAAGAGATATTAATCAAAATTTAGCAAAATTTAAAATAGATGAAGGAAGTTTGGTTTTTGAATATTTGGCTACAGATAAAATTGAAATTTTACCTAATTTGGAAGTACTCGGTAAAGTGGAAGCGGTAAAAAATTTAGATAACAATCAAAGTTTAAGCTTCAAAAATGAGATAGAAAATTTAAAAGATAATTCTAAAATCGAGTTTATAAATGTCGACGATAAATCTTTGAGCGTGGCAAATTTTATTTCAAATAACGGAAATATATGTAAAGATTTTAAGAAAAACGAAAAAATTTCATCTATTTCAGCGATAAATTTAGCAACCGATAAAAAGGGCGAATTTTATACGGTTTATACAAAATCATATATTACAAAGGACGCAGGAATTGAAATTTTCGAACTGAATTTCAGTTATGATATAAATAATAAAGAAAAAATGAATGAAATTTCAAAATGCGCAAATTTTGAAAAAATAGGAGATATCATAAATCCGCAAATTTCGGCTCAAAACACATTTATCAGCAGACTTTGCAATTAAAATATATATGTGAAATTCAGAAGATAAAAAATGATTATTTTGCATATCAGTGATATTCATTACGACAAGGCTCTTTTGTCGGAAATAAAAAATAGAAACTATGACGTGCTTTGTATAAGCGGTGATTTACTTGCAGAACCTGGTTGTACTCCGATTAATGTTCAAATAAATGAAATAATTTCAATTTTAAAAAAGGTAAAAAAACCGCTGTTTATAGCAAGCGGGAATCACGATTTGGACGGCAAATGGCTTAGAAAAATAAAAAAGGCGCATCTTGGCGGAGAAAATGAAAAAATAAAAAATATAAAAATCGGCGTAGTAAATTTCGGCTGCGACGATTTTTCAAAATTTGAAAAATGTGATGTACTTGTAACTCATGTTCCACCTTTTGGTTCAAAAACTGCGATTTGTTCTCAAAGTGGAAATGATCTTGGCGATAAAATTCTTGCAAAAGCGATAAAAAAAGGTCAAATTTCGCCACGTTACATACTTTGCGGGCATATTCATAATCCTATGACAAATTACGAAATATTTGAAAAAATAAATATTTTAAATGCTTCCTGTAAGGCTTATGATATAGATATTCAGGATTTTTTATGAAATTTTATATAAACAAATGTAATCACGGCGACGCAAAATAGCGTAATAATCGTAATTATATGAAGTTGCTCTTTGATAACAGTTTCATTTTCACCGATAAAATATCCAAGACACATCAGCACTAAAATCCAAATAGCTGAACCAAGCGCAGTGTAGAAAATAAATTTATTTATATTCATTTTTGCTAAACCGGCCGGCAAGCTTATATATTGACGGATTCCTGGAATCAAACGGGAATTAAAAATTGAAATTTCGCCATATTTATCAAAAAATGCTTGAAATTTTATAAATTTTTCATTCGTAACGCCTATAAAATTTCCATATTTTTTGATAAACTCGCGTCCGAAAAAACAGCATAAATAGTAATTAAAAATCGCTCCTGCTACACTTCCAAGCACGCCTGATAAAAAAGCGATTATAAAATTCATTTCGCCTTTATAAACCAAATAACCGGCAGGAATCATAGCTACTTCACTAGGAAAAGGAACAAAACTGCTTTCTAAAAACATCATTAAAAAAATACCGATATAGCCCCATTCCGAGACTAACGAAATAATAAAATCAATAAAATCTGAAATCATTTTCTTAACATTTTTTTAAATAAAAGGCCGCAAAATTTGCAGCCTTTTTTATATTATTTTGTAGCATTTGTGTCTGTAAATTGCACATTTGCAGCTTTATAAAGCGCTTCGGCTTTTTCATCAATTTGTTTTTGAAATTTTTGACCTTTGATGTTATTTATGATAGCATTTTTAACGCTTTCAAATGGCAATGTAGAAGCTTTTTTCTCGTCTGTTTTTAAAATTATGTGATAACCGAATTGTGTCTTAACAGGTTGTTTTGTAAGTTCGCCTTTTTTAAGTCCGAATACGGCTTTTTCAAAAGGTTCTACCATTTGACCTTTTTGGAAAAATCCAAGCGCGCCGCCGTTTTGTTTTGTGCCGTTATCTATAGATTTATCAGATGCAATTTTAGCGAATTCTTTGCTTAATTTTTCGCCTTTTAATTTACTTAGTTTTGAGATAATATTTTTAGCTTCTTTTTCTTCTTTTACTAAAATATGCGAAGCGCTGATTTGCTCAGGAATTACAAAGCTTGCATTATTTTCTTCATAAAATTTTTTAGCTTCATCGTCGCTTACATTCACTTTTTTAAATTCATTATCTTGCCAAAGACCGAAAGCTATTCCATCAGCTGCAATATCAAGTCGTTTTTTGTATTCAAGTTCATTTTCTACGCCACTGTTTTTCGCTTCTTTTACAAGTAATTTGTATTTTATTAAATTTTCCAATAGAGCTTTTTTTTGCTCATCATTTATATCTATACCGTTCATATGGTTTTGTTCTAGAAACGGAGTTATGTCTTCATCTGTAATTTTTATATCGCCGGCTGTTGCTAAAACATCGGCATTTAGGCTTATTGCAGCCACCAAAGATAATGTAGAGATTAAAAATTTTCTCATATTTTTTTCCTTTTTCAAAATTTTAAGTTTAGATTATATCAAAAAAATATAAAATTTAAGTATTTTTTATAAATTTTAAATTTAAAAAGCTTTGAAGCAGTTTTTTATTATAATCAAAAATTTATAAAATTTTAAGGGTATAAATGAAAGAAATTTTAATAATAGCCGATGGAAATTTGGCTAAAAATTTTTTAAAACGAGTTTTTAAATTAAAAAATATAATTCATAAATACAGCGTAATTGCTGAAAATGAAGAGAGTTTGCCATCTGAAATAGTAGAAAGTGATATGTTTGAAATTCATTATTTTGATGCTACAAGTCGTGAAAAACTTCGAATAGTGCTTGATAATAAAAAATTCGATCAATGCATAATAATAGATGACAATGAATTTGATACGCGCGTAATTTATGAAAATTTAAAAGCTTTGGCGCCGAAACTTGAACTTTATCTGGTTGATAGACATGGAACTTTTTCAAATTCGGAAAACAAAAAAGACAATCACTTGAAAATTATAAATACGCTTTCAATCACATCGTCAAGATTGATAGGATTTTTACCTGATAGTCCTGTATTTGCCGATAATATCGGACTTGGAAAAGGCGAAATAATGGAAGTGAAAATTCCGGTTGCAAGCAGTTTCTCATATAAAAAAGTCGGTCTTTTAACCAGCGCAAAGTATTCCATACCGATAATTTATCGTCATAGCAATTATATAATTACAAATTACAATACAACAATTTTACCGAATGATACAATATTGGTTGTCGGCGAAGCAAGCGCTCTTAGAGGCGTTTATAGCGCGATAAAAGAAGAAAACGGACAATTTCCGTCGCCTTTTGGTGTAAATATAGCTTCATTTATTGATATGAATGAGCTTAATGACGAGCAAATTTCGCGTATTATTGACGTTTGTGAAAAACTGAACACTACGCTGAAGAGCCATAAATTTTTCATAAAGGTTATAAATCCTACAATAGGCGAAAGTTTAAATCGTCTAAAAAGTCTTAATAACGATGTTTGCGAGATTATTTTTGATTATAATAATAAAAAAATTACAAATTTTAAAGAGTTGATAGAAAATCATAAAATCGGTTTAATCGTAGCTACAAATGACTTTTTTGAAAATTTTAAAAGTAAAATGTATGAGTTTAATTTGCCTGTTTTAAGTATCGGCGAATATGATATCAGCGAAATTTCAAGAGCTATGATTGTAACAAACGGAGAAAATGTCACCGAAGAGGCAAGCGTTGTTTTTGATGTTGCAAGTCAGCTTAATTTGGATGTTTATCTGTATTTTTTCAATCAAAATTTAAGAAAAGGCGACGAAAGTTTTATAAACAATTATAAAAATCTTGCAAATCTTTTTAAAAATGATTTGCATATTATAAATAAATTGGATAAAAATCCGATTTTGGCGCTTGAAAATGAAGAACGCTTTTTTCAATTTATTCCTTTCAGTGAAAAAATTTTACATAGAAGTCTGGCTTCGAATTTTGCTAAAGATCTTGATTTAATGTATTATAAGTTAAGAAATAATTATCAGCTTTTTATTCCTGTGGATTTTCATTATGAAAACTCTTGAAAAAAAGGCTTAAAATTTGATAAAATTATAAGAAAAAAGAGTGGAAAAAATGCAAGTAAATGTTGATTTGAAAGAAAATTCATACAAAGTTTTTATTGACGAATTTAAAGAGCTTACAATAAAAGGAAATGTGGCGATTATCACAAATCCGAAAGTAGGCGGACTTTGGCTTGAGTTTTTACTTAAAAATCTAAAATGCGATAAAAAGTTTATCATTTCGGTTCCTGACGGCGAAGAGTATAAAAATTTAAATACGATAGAGCAAATTTTAGAGCAGCTTTTTTCCTCAAAATGTGATAGAAAAACAACGTTAATCGCACTTGGCGGAGGTGTTATCAGTGATATGACCGGTTTTGCGGCAAGCATTTTTGAAAGAGGAATTGATTTTATAAATTTTCCGACAACTCTTTTAGCTCAAGTTGATGCGAGTGTAGGTGGGAAAACAGGCGTAAATAATAAATTCGGTAAAAATTTAATCGGCTCTTTTCATCAGCCGAAAGCTGTTTTTTGCGAAAGCGAATTTTTAAATACTCTGCCGCCTAGAGAATTTTCAGCAGGAGTTGCGGAAGCCATAAAAATGGCTGTGATGTTTGATAAAAAATTTTTTGAGTTTTTTGAAAATTCCACTTTGAAAAGTTCCGATGAAATTGCCAAAATGGTGCAAACTTGTGTAAAAATCAAAGCGGATGTTGTGGCAAAAGATGAAAAAGAAACCGGAATTAGGGCTGTGTTAAACTACGGACATACTTTCGCACATGCAATTGAAAGAATTACAAATTATAAAGAATTTTTGCACGGCGAGGCTGTATCAATCGGCATAAATATGGCAAACAATTTAGCTTTGCGTCTCGGATTTTTAAGTAAAAATGAAGTTTTTAAAATTTCAGAAACTCTTAAAAAATTTAATCTTCCTACAACATTTAAAATTCCGAATGCGGACGAATTTTACGAACTGTTTTTTATGGATAAAAAAACGCAAAATTCAAAAATAAAATTTATTTTAGCCAATTCCATAGGAGAATTTAAAATTTGCACTGATATTCCAAAAGATGTCGTTATGGCTACATTGAAAGACTTTGAATGAGAAAAATTTTATTTTTTATATGCTTGGCAATTTTTGCATTCGGCGAAGGAAATTTCAGCGTAGATGAAGCGGATAAAAATGCAAGCGAAATAAGTGCTAGAAATTTAAATAGAATAATTGAATTAAATGCCAAAATAAAAGCAATCGATGAAAATTTAAAAGGAAATATCTGGATTATAAAATATGCTAATTTCCAAAATTATCAAGAGCTGACGCAAAATGAAATTGAACTTGAAAAAAAGTTAAAAATCGCAAAAACGGATGAAGAAAAAGATAATATTAAAAAACAGATTAAAACGATAAGCGATCAGCTTGCACTTTTGAGCGGATATGAAAATATGCCGTTTTCAAGTATAATTACGATGCCTGAAGTAAATGAAATTTCAAGGATTCACAACCCTTTTGCGATCATCACTAATTTTTCAAATATAAAAAGCCTTGAAAGCAGTAAAAGCGATCAAAAAGATCAACTTGCGCGTCTTATGGGCGTGATAGAAAAATTAAAAGACAAAGAACTTGCGCTAAATGAGATTGCAAAAATTGATCCGAGCGAAGAAAATCAAAAGAATCTTTACAATATACACTATGAAATAAGAGAATTTAATTCGGCTTATCAAATAGGAGCTACTACATATAGCGTTTTTGAGAAAAAAATAGACGAGCAAATTCAAATTTTAAAAAGAGATATAAAAACGCAAGTAAAACGTGCTTTAAATATTGCTATTTTGATATTTGCTACAATTCTAATCGCCTTTTTATTAAAATTTATCGCTAAAAAATATATCAAAAATGATGATAATTTTTACCTTGCAAACAAATTTATAAATGTAATTAATTTTACGCTGATTGTGCTTATTTTAATATTTTCGTATATAGAAAATATGACGTATCTTGTAACGATTTTGGGTTTTGCAAGCGCCGGTTTGGCGATTGCTATGAAAGATATGTTTATGAGTATGCTTGGTTGGTCCGTTATAATCTTCGGCGGCACTTTTAGAGTCGGGGATCGTGTAAGAGTTGAAAAAGACGGAGTTATTTATGTTGGCGATATTATAGATATTTCCGTGCTTCGTATGACGATTTATGAAGATATCACATATCTTTCATGGAAAGAGCATCATAGAGCCGGCAGAATTATATTTATACCGAATAATTATATTTTTACAGAGCTCATTGCAAATTATACGCACAATAGTATGAAAACAGTTTGGGATGGCATTGATATTACGATAACTTTTGACAGCAATCATAAAAAAGCGATGTACATAATAAAAAATATTGCGCGCAAATATTCAAAAGGCTACACCGATATAGCTAAAAAACAAATGGGAAAACTTAGAAGTCAATATAGCATAAAAAATCCGAATGTAGAGCCTAGAATTTTTAGTTTTTTTGAGCCTTACGGAATTCAAATTTCAGTTTGGTATATGACAAATTCTTACGCTACTTTAGGACTTAGAAGTAATATCTCAAGTGAAATTTTAGAAAGTTTCAGATGTGAACCTGATATCAAAATCGCATATCCAAAGCAAACTTTGTTTTTTAATGAAAAGATACAAGGACCTGTTGATATTGAAAAAATGACTAAAGAGCAACTATTTTGAAAATTTACATAAAAACTTTCGGGTGTCGCACAAATATATATGACAGCGAGCTTATAATGGCTCAAATAGCGCGTTTCGGCGGTGAAATTTGCAAAGATGAAAACTTAGCCGATTTTGTCATAATAAACTCATGCACTGTTACAAATGGCGCTGATAGCGATGTTAGAAATTTTATACATAGAATGAATAGAGCCGGCAAGAAAGTCATAATTACAGGTTGTGCCGCTTTAAATAAAGGCAAAGAATTTTTCGAACGCGGTGAGATATTCGGTGTTTTTGGAATGTCAAATAAAAACCGTATAGCAGAATTTTTAAATAAAGGCGAGCGTTTTTGTGAGCTTGGAAATTTAAATTTTAAAGAAAACGCGCTTTTAAATGATTTTAAAAGTCATACAAAAGCTTTTATAAAAATTCAGGAAGGTTGCGATTTTAATTGCAGTTATTGCATAATTCCAAGCGTACGCGGCAAATCACGCAGCGTAGATGAAAATTTAATCATTGAAGAAGTTAAAAAAATAATCGCCGGCAATCATACTGAAATCGTTTTGACAGGCACAAATATCGGCAGTTATGGCAAAGATAACGGTTCAAGTTTAGGCGAGCTTTTGCAAAAACTGGGCAAAATTTCCGGTTTAAAAAGAATTCGGCTTGGAAGTATTGAACCGTCTCAAATTGATGAAAAATTTCGTGAAATTTTAGATGAACCGTGGCTTGAAAAACATCTTCACATCGCACTTCAACACACTTCCCAAAAAATGCTTACAATAATGCGCCGAAGAAATAAAGCTTTAAAAGATTTAAAACTTTTTAATGAGCTTGCGGAACGCGGATTTGCTCTTGGAACGGATTTTATAGTTGCACATCCCGGTGAAACTGATGAAATTTGGAACGAGGCTTTAATAAATTTTAAAAAATTTCCGCTAACGCATCTGCACGCCTTTATTTTTTCACCAAGGGATGGCACACATTCGGCAGGTTTAAAAATCGAAACAAACGGAATTGAAGCTAAAAAACGACTTAAAACTTTGCAAAGTATCATTAGAGAAAATAATCTGAAATTTAGGAAAAGCCATTATAATAATCTTTTTGTGCTGGTTGAGCGCAAAAATGGGGAATTTTACGAAGGTTACGATCAGTTTTATAATAAAATTTTTATAAAAAGTTCGCATGAATTAAACAGGAAATTTTTGGAGATTGAAAAATATGAAATTGGAAACGAAGCAAATTTTGCAGAATTTTAAACCGAATAAGCTGAATATTATTCTTATTTTGTCGTTTTTGCTGATTATTTTACTGATGATTGTTTATTTTAAGGACGATACGATTTTTATCAAACAGAGCGATTATAAAAATTTAATTTCGCAAGAAGGTATATCAAATGCAGATATAATGCTAAAAGATGATGTTTTGTATATTCATTTTAACGGTAGAAATTATGCTATTTTAAAAGATTTGGCGGATATCAATGAACTTGGAAAAATCGCTCTTATAAAAAAAGAACAAAGCGGCGAAGAGATTTCCGTTTTTTCTATTTTATTTATAGTTTTTATATCTATTATTTTGATTTATATGCTTGAGATAATGATTTTACGCAAACGAAACAGGATAATTTCTCAAATCGCCGTCCAAAAAAGCAATGCGGAAAATTTCGGTCTTGATATAACTCCTGTAATTTCAAATGTAAAATTTAAAGATGTAGCAGGAATCAGTGAAGTAAAAGATGAACTCATTGAAATTGTCGATTTTTTGAAAAACCCTGAAAAATATAAAAATTTCGGAGTTAAACTTCCAAAAGGCGTTTTAATGATTGGACCTCCGGGAGTCGGAAAAACTCTCATTGCAAAAGCTGTCGCCGGGGAAGCCGGCGTGCCGTTTTTTTATCAAAGCGGAGCAAGTTTTGCCGAAATTTTTGTAGGAGTCGGTGCAAAAAGAGTAAGAGAACTTTTTGCGAAAGCAAAAGCGGTAGCACCTTCAATAATTTTTATCGACGAAATAGATGCTGTCGGTAAAACTCGTGCAAAAGGGCGAAATGATGAGCTTGAAAGTACTTTAAATCAATTGCTGACAGAAATGGACGGATTTAAAGAAAATAACGGAGTGATTGTAATCGCAGCTACAAATAAAGCCGAAATGATTGATACTGCGCTACTTAGAGCAGGAAGATTTGATCGTAGAATTCTTATAGCTTTACCGAATTTTGCCGATAGAGTTGAAATTTTAAAAGTTTATTTAAAAGATAAGAATTTTATCGGTGACGTGGCTAAAATAGCCGGAATTTGCGTAGGATTCAGCGGAGCTTCAATAGCAACTCTTGTAAATGAGGCAGCAATCAATGCAATGAGGCGAAATAGCGAAAAAATCGAGCTTTGCGATTTTGAAGCCGTTAAATCAAAAGTGCTTCTAGGTTCTAAAAAAACGATAGCTTTGAGTGATTACGAAAAGGAGATTCAAAGCTATTATCAGGCAAGCAAGGCTTTAACGGCATTCTGGTTTAATGTTGATTTTGAAAAAATTGGGCTTTTGGATGAAAAATTTTTAAATTTTGACACGCAAATTGATTCTAAAACTAAAATTATAAATGAAATAAAAGTTTTACTTTCAGGCGTTGCGGGACTTAAAATTTATAAAAACGACGCATTCAGCAATGGAAGTAAAGATATAAAAAAAGCTGCATTTTTGGCTGAAAAAATGATTTTCGATTACGCTATGGGAGATAATTTAATTCCAAATGAACGCGAAATAACCGATATTTTGGAAAATTCTTATAATGAAGTAAGTGAGCTTTTGAAAAATAAAGGAGACGAACTTGCAAAAATTGCAAAACGCATTTTTGTTTATGAATTTGTTGAGTTTAAATTTGTAGGCGATACGCTTTTGGGGGCGAAATGAGCGTTAAAATAGGAATTTTGACAATCAGCGACAGAGCAAGTGCAGGCATTTATACTGATAAAGGCGGCCCTGAAATTAAAAGAATTTTAGACGACTGGCTTACTTGTGAGCATGAATTTTTTTATGAAATTATTCCGGATGATTTTGAACTGGTTAAATCTAAAATTTGCAGTTTTGCAGATAATTTTAATTGCGATTTGATTTTTACTACCGGAGGAACCGGACCTGCCGTGCGCGATATTACGCCTGAGGCTACAAAGGATGTTTGTGATAAAATTTTACCTGGATTTGGCGAACTTATGCGTTTTGAGAGTTTAAAATTTGTTCCTACCGCGATTTTATCAAGACAGACAGCAGGTATAAGAGGAAAAACCTTAATTGTAAATTTACCTGGACAGCCAAAAGCTATATTGGAGTGCCTAACTCCTATTTTTCCGGCTATTCCATATTGTGTTGATTTGATTGGCGGCAATTTTATAACTGTCGATGAAACTAAAATTAAAATTTTCCGCCCTAAAAAATAGATTATTTATCAAATATTTTCAAAAAAAATTTATAATCTGATTTATCAGTTTTAAGGAGAAAAAATGAAAAAATTTTTAAATTTTGTGGCTTGTATCGCCTTTACATTAGGCTTTTCAAGCAGTTTTGCAAATGCAACAGAAAAAATTACTGTAGGTGCGACTCCGGTTCCGCATGCCGAAATTTTGGAGTTTGTGAAACCAGAGCTTAAAAAAATGGGTTATGAACTTGAAATCAAGGTTTTTAATGATTATGTTATTCCGAATGTTGCAACCGATGAAGGGCAATTGGATGCGAATTTTTTCCAACATATACCGTATCTGAATGATTTTAATGCACAAAAAGGCACAAAACTTGTAAAAGCCGCCGCCGTGCATTTGGAGCCGATGGGTGTTTATTCAAAAAAAATAAAAAATCTTGATGAATTAAAAGATGGTGATAAAGTGGGCATTCCAAACGATCCGACAAATGAAAGCCGCGCACTTGACGTGCTTGTAAATGCAGGTCTCATAAAAGTAAATGATAATGCTCTTCGCACACCTAAAGATATCATAAAAAATTCTAAAAATTTAAAATTTATAGAAATAGAAGCGGCTCAAGTTCCGCGCACTCTTGGTGATACTGCGATTTCCGTTATAAATACAAACTTTGCTATGAATGCCGGTCTTAATCCGGTAAAAGACGCTCTTGCGATTGAAAGTAAAGACAGCCCTTACGCAAATATACTTGTCGTAAAAGACGGTAATGAAAACACTCCGAAAATTAAGGCGCTTGTGAAAGCCTTAAACAGCGAAAGTGTTAAAAATTTTATAAACGAAAAATATAAAGGTGCAATTATTCCGGCATTTTAATTTATGAGTGAGATTTTCTCGCTCATTTTTAAAATAAATTTGTTTTTTATTCTTAAAGTTTTTAATGTTTTAATTAAAAATATACTTTCTAAACATATTACTGCAAATAAATCACGTAAAATATATTTTCTTTATTTCGTATAAAATTTTGCAAATAAATTTCGTACCTGCGCATAAATTTTTCATAACTCTGTTTTTTTAATCTTAAATATTTAATTTATTAATGTTAAATTCAAAGCGGCTAGATTTTTTTAAAGTATCTTTTTATATAAATTATTTTAATAACTTGAATTTTAACATTTTAAATGCGTAGAATTGCGCCTATTTTTATAAATTGTTTCAAAATTTCAATTTTATTTTAGTATTTTTAAAAAATTTTCATTCATTAAAAATTTTAAAATTAAGACTATAAAATTTCAAAAAGATAAGTATTTTATTATTAAAAATCGTAATTTAAAATTTATTTATTAGAATTTCAAACTGTTTTTGAATTTTTGATTTTTGCAAGGTAATTAAAGTAAAATTTTATTCATTCATTTTAAAATGATCGCCCAGGTAGTATTTTTTAACATTTTCATCATTCGCCACATCTTTTGAACTTCCGCTTGCTAAAAGTGAACCATCTTTTATGACGTAAGCTCTATCACAAATTGCCAAAGTTTCCCTTACATTGTGATCAGTGATTAAAACACCGATTCCAAGATCTTTCAGACTTTTTACGATGTTTTGAATGTCCGCTACAGCGATAGGATCGACTCCAGCAAATGGTTCGTCCAAAAGTAGAAATTTCGGCGTTATCATAAGACTTCTTGCAATCTCACAGCGTCTCCGCTCTCCGCCGCTTAAGCTAACGCCTTTACGATCTCTTATCGGCTCTATATTTAGCAAATTGAGCATTTCGTTTACTTTTTTGTTTGCCTCGTTTTCATCTTTATAAGTTATTTCGGCTGCAAGCATAAGATTTTCTTCCACACTTAAATCTTTGAATATGCTGCTTTCTTGCGGCAAATATCCAATTCCTAATCGCGCGCGCTTGTTTAGTGAAATTTTACTTATTTCATTATTGTCTAAAAAAATTTCGCCGCCACTAGCCGGAATCAATCCGCAAATCATATAAAAAGTTGTAGTTTTACCGGCGCCGTTCGGTCCTAAAAGTCCTACAATTTCACCATTTTTAACAAAAAGTGAAATGCCTTTTATAATTTCGGTTTTTTTAATGGTTTTTTTCAAATTTTTTACTTCAAGCTTATGCATTTTTTACCTCATATTTTCGTTTTTCACCTTTTACCGATATCTGCACGATGCAAAATTCAAGTCCGAAATTTTGCAAATATTTCATTAAATTTTCATCTCCCCATTCTATCAAATGAAGTCCTGGCGCGAAAAAATTTTCAAAGAGTCCGTTTTTTAAAATTCCGTTTATACCGGCATTATAAATGTCATAATGATAAATTTCGCCGTAATTTTGCATAATTGAAAAAGTAGGAGAGCTGACATTTTTCCAATTTTTGCCATGTTTTTTGACAATTTCTCTTACAAGTGTTGTTTTTCCGCTTGCCAGGTTTCCTTGCAAAATGATTATTCCGCTTTTTGGCAAAATTTCGACAACGCGCGAAATTTCATTTTCGCCAAGTATAAACTCAAAGTTTTTTGACATATTTTTCCTGTTCGTTTTTTGGAATACTTTTTGTAGTAGGAAAGTCTAAAACTTCGTAATTAACCGTTTCCTTTAAAAATTTAATGGAAATTTTATCTCCGATTTTCAGCTCTTTTGCAGGTTTTGAAACGGCGTCATTTACGCTTACTACACCGCTTTTACACATATCCTCGCTGATTGCTCTTCTTTTTACGATATTTACAACATTTAAAAATTTATCAATTCTCATATGTGGATTTTAACGAATTTTGGCTTAAAATTTAACGAAAATTAAAAAAATCGGATAAATTTAAAATCAAAAAAAGGCAAAAAAAATATGACATATGATGATTTTTTAAAAAAATTAAATAAACGAGTTTTCGGCGATGATTTGAATTATGAAATTTTAAAGACTGTGCTTGAAATTTCACATAATACTGATAATTAAGTTGAAAATTCATTATTTTACGGTAAGGAAATTTTTGAAATTTTATTTTGCAGAACAGATATTTAGAACGAACTTCTTTCGCATTTGAAACGCAATAAAATTGAACGCTCAAAAAAAATTTTAAGTGTGCCCGATTTTGATACAAGTCCTGAAATTTTAAAAGCACTTCGTAAAATCAGCGAATAGGAACCGAAATTAAAAATTTATTTTCATATAAATCTGAATTTATTGAAATAAGAAATGAACTTTTTCCGACAGGTAAAAATTTAATGGCTTTAAAATGATTAAAAATACAATTTTACAAGGAGATTATTTAAAAATTTAAAAACTCTACTTGATAAAATAATGATTTAATTTTTTTACAGATTCGTCTTATTGGATGAGAGTTGATGGAATTTTAAACGACCTGAAGGAAAAAATTTCAGCGGTTGTGATGACAAGTTGGATAACAATTTTTTAAATAACGACGATTATTCGCAATTTACAGAAAAATGGCTTAACGAGTGCAAAATGGTTTTAAAAGATAACGAAATCAGAAAAAAATAAGTATTGCCGCAATAAGAGAAAATTTTAGAAATTTTATAATTAATAAATAAATTTGGTATTTACTAAATTTTAAATAAATTTTAGATAAAATCAAAGTTTAAAATTTTACAAAAAAAAAAGGGTTTCTTATGAAAAAAAATGTAAAAAAAGTCGTTTTGGCGTATTCGGGCGGGCTTGATACAAGCGTTATTTTAAAATGGCTTGAGGATAATTACAAATGTGAAGTTGTAACTTTTACAGCCGATATCGGTCAAAATGAAGATTTAAAACCTATCAAAGAAAAAGCTTTGAAGCTCGGGATTAAAAAAGAAAATATTTTTATAAAAGATTTACGCGAAGAATTTGTTAGAGATTACGTTTTTCCTATGTTTAGGGCAAATGCCGTTTATGAGGGTGAATATCTGCTTGGAACTTCAATTGCGCGCCCTTTAATTTCAAAATATCTGGTTGAGATAGCAAAAAAGACAAATGCGGACGCGATAGCACATGGCGCTACCGGCAAAGGAAACGATCAGGTCAGATTTGAACTTGGCGCATATGCACTTAATCCAAATATAAAAGTTATAGCTCCTTGGCGAGAATGGGATTTAAATAGTCGTGAAAAACTTTTAGCTTATGCTGAGAAAAACGGTATTGATATAGCAAAGAAAAAAGGCAAATCGCCATATTCAATGGATGCGAATTTACTCCATATATCTTACGAAGGTTTGGTTTTGGAAGATCCAAATCACGCACCTGAGGCTGATATGTGGCGATGGACGACAGATCCGAAACTTGCGCCGAATGAGAGCGAGATTATAGAAATTGAGTATAAAAACGGCAATCCGATTGCATTAAACGGTAAAAATTTAAAACCGCACGAAATGTTAAATGAACTTAATAATCTTGGCGCAAAACATGGAATAGGTCGTCTTGATATTGTAGAAAACCGTTTTGTAGGTATGAAAAGCAGGGGTTGCTATGAAACTCCAGGTGGAACGATTATGCTAAAAGCGCACAGAGCTATTGAAAGTATAACTATCGATAAAGGTGCGGCGCATTTAAAAGATGAACTTATGCCGAAATATGCCGAGTTGATCTATAACGGCTTTTGGTTTAGCCCTGAGCGCTCTATGCTTCAAGCTTTGATTGATAAAAGCCAAGAATATGTAAACGGTAAGGTTAAACTTGAACTTTATAAAGGAAACGTGATTGTAATCGGTAGAGAAAGCAAGAGCGATACATTGTTTAACGTAAATTTCAGCACATTTGAAGAGGACAGCGTTTATAATCAAAAAGATGCCGAAGGATTTATAAAACTAAATGCTTTGCGTTTTATAATTGCAGGCAAAAACGGACGAAAAATTTAAAATTTTACAAAGGAAAGATATGAAAATTTTACTTATAAAAGATGTTAAATCACTTGGAAAAGCAGGTGAGGTAAAAGAGGTAAAAGACGGATACGCAAATAATTTTCTAATCGCAAAAGGTTTTGCAAAAGCTGCGACTACAGAAGTTTTACGCAGATATGAAAGTCAAAAGCAAAAAGAGGCTGAAGATGAGCGATATGAGATAGAAAGCCTAAAAACACTTTCAAATACTCTAAAAGGCGTAAGAGTTAAAATTGCAAAACAGGTTGGAAGTAATAATGCGCTTTTTGGTTCCGTTACAAAAGATGATGTAGCAAACGCCTTAAAAGAACAAAAAAATATTGAAATAGATAAAAAATTGATTGAACTTCCTCAAACAAAGACTATTGGAATTTATGATGTAAATTTAAAACTTAAATTTGGTGTTACGGCTAAATTTGAGATTGAAGTAGTAGGCGAATAATGTTTAAAGCAACTACGATTTTAGCCTATAAGGGTAAAAACGGCTCAATTATCGGTGGTGATGGTCAAGTTACATTCGGCAACACCGTTTTAAAAGGCACGGCTACTAAAATTAGAAAAATCGGCAAAGATGGTAAGGTTTTGGCGGGTTTTGCGGGGAGTACGACTGACGCTTTTAATCTTTTCGATATGTTTGAAAAATGTTTGGAATCCGCTAAAAATGATCTTTTAAAAGCTGCTGTAGATTTTAGTAAAGAGTGGAGGAAAGATAAATATTTAAGAAAACTTGAAGCTATGATGCTTGTCCTGGATAGAGAACACATATTTTTATTAAGCGGCGTAGGTGATGTCGTGGAACCTGATGACGGCAAAATAGCAGCCATTGGAAGTGGGGGAAACTACGCACTTTCGGCGGCAAGAGCTTTGGATAAATTTGGAAATTTAAACGAAGAGGAGCTAGTTAAAGAGAGTTTAAAAATAGCAAGTGAAATTTGTATTTATACAAACAATCACATAAAAACATACGCAATTTGGGATAATAAATGAAAACACCGAAAGAAATTGTTGAAATTTTAGATGATTATATAATAGGTCAAAAAAACGCTAAAAAGACAATAGCCATAGCTTTGAGAAATCGTTGGCGTCGCCTGAAACTTGACGAAGAGATGCGAAATGAAGTAATGCCTAAAAATATTTTAATGATAGGTTCTACCGGTGTCGGTAAAACTGAAATCGCGCGCAGACTCTCAAAGATGTTCGGACTTCCTTTTGTAAAAGTTGAAGCCAGCAAATACACGGAAGTCGGCTTTGTCGGACGCGATGTGGAAAGTATGGTTAGGGATTTGGCAGCAGCTTCTGTAAATTTGGTAAAAAACGAAGAACTTGAGAAAAACCGCGAAAAAATTGATGAATATATAGAAAAAAGAATTTTGCAAAAAGTGCTTCCTCCGCTTCCAAGAGGAGCAAGCGATGAAAAAGTGGAAGCCTACAATAAAAGCTATGAAAAAATGCGCGAAAAATTTCGCAACGGCTTAATTGATGATCTTATAATTGAGATTGAAATTGATGAAAGCAGTTTGGAATCAAATCCGAATTTACCGCCTGAGATGGCAAATATGCAGGAAAGTTTTATAAAAGTAATAGGAATTTCTACTAAAAAAACAAAAAAAGAACTAAAAATAAAAGATGCAAAAGTCGCTCTTAAAAATGAAGCAAGCGATAAAGTTTTAAACAAAGATCGCATTAAAGCCGAAGCTATAAGAAGAGCTGAAAATGAAGGCATTATTTTTATTGATGAAATTGATAAAATTGCTGTTTCAAGCGGAAATTCAGGTAGAAACGATCCAAGCAAAGAAGGTGTTCAACGCGATTTACTTCCAATAGTTGAAGGTTCAAGTGTAAATACAAAATATGGAAATATTAACACGGATCATATTTTATTTATCGCAGCAGGAGCATTTCATATAAGCAAGCCAAGCGATTTAATACCGGAACTTCAAGGCAGATTTCCTCTTCGCGTGGAGCTTGACAGTTTGGATGAAAATGCGCTTTATGAAATTTTAACAAAACCTAAAAATTCTTTTATAAAACAATATATGGCGCTTCTAGCTACGGAAGGTTTGAAATTAAAATTTAGTGAAGACGGTATAAAATCCATTGCAAAATTTGCAGCTCTTGCGAATGAAAAAATGGAAGATATAGGCGCCAGACGTTTGCAAACCATAATGGAAAAAGTGCTTGAAGATTTGAGCTTTTCAGCTGATGAACATGCTGGAACGGACGTGGAAATAGATGAAAAAACGGTCGCTCAAAAATTGGAAAATATAGTGCTGGATGAAGATTTGGCAAAGTATATTTTATGAAAAGCGGTTTTGTAAGTTTAATAGGCAGAACCAATGCCGGTAAAAGCAGTCTTTTAAATTTTCTTGTAGGAGAGAGACTTGCTATGGTCTCTCACAAAATAAATGCTACGCGCCGTAAAATAAACGGTATTGCCATGTTCGGCGAAGATCAAATTATTTTTATAGATACTCCAGGACTTCATAAAAGTGAAAAAATTATGAATAAACTCATGATTGATGTGGCTATTAAAAGTATCGGCGATGCTGATTTGGTGTTGTTTTTAGCAAGCATTCATGATGATACAAGAGATTATGAAGAATTTTTAAAAATCGCAAAAAGACCGCCGCATATTCTAATTTTAACTAAAACGGATGAAACAGACGATGGAAAAATTGCTAAAAAACTCGGTGAATATGCAAAATTTTGCAAAGAATTTTGCGCCATTATTCCTGTAAATATTAAAAAAAAAGTTTATCGTGCTGAAATTTTAAGAGAGATTGCTAAATTATTGCCAGAGCATGAGTATTTTTTTGATCCGCAAATCATCAGTAACACAAATTTACGCGATATTTACAGAGATTTTATTTTAGAATCCGTTTATGAGAGCGTCAGCAGCGAAATCCCTTATAATAGTGATGTTTTGATTGAAAAAATTACCGAAAAAGAACAAATAACAGAAATATCGGCAAAAATTATTACGGATACCAACTCTCACAAACAAATTTTAATCGGTAAAGGCGGTGAGACGATAAAACGTATCGGAATAAAATCCAGAAAACGAATTTCAGATTTTTCTAAGGTTAAAATTTATTTAAATTTGCAAATTTTTGTAAAAAAAGGGTGGAAAAACGACGAAAATCTGGTAAAAAGCGTTTTTGTCTATTGACTTTTTATTTAATTTTAATTAAACTACAAATAAATTTTCTTTTAAGAGAAGTGAGATGGCAAAAAGTAACAAAAATGCTAACACAATTGTCGCTATAAATAAAGCGACACAGAATGTTTTTGGGCTAAGCGGAAACGAGATTTTTCCGTTTGACTTCGACAGAGGTGGCAAAGGTAAAGGTACTACATATATCTCATATATTCCTTTTAAAAACATTATAACAACTACGGTTGAGATTAGTCGCACAGTGGAAGAGGCTGATTTACTTGATGCGATTGTTATCAAAGTTTATGAGGAATTGGGACTTGATGCAGCGCTTGACTATAAAATCACCTATCTTGAAGTAGTTGGAAGTACAAGTGAAAACAGAGTTTTTAATGTTTTCGTTGTTGATTCTCAAATTTTAACGAGCGATTTTGATGCAATAGCTGCACGTACAGGATATATAGATTATGTTGCTATGGCTCCGTTTTTATATGAAAGTTTGTATGCACGTGGCTTGTTATCGAAAGATACGGTAGATTGTTTTATTTATTTGCAAAGAGATGACGCATTTTTGGTTGTTTATCAAAATGGTGAATATTTGCAATCAAGACAAGTAAGATATAATCTCAAGTATATACACGATAAATTTAGTGAATTAATCGGAAATAGACTTGAAGAAGAAACTTTTGATCATATGTTGTCTACTTATGGTTTAAATCTTGATACTCCGGCAGAAAGGGATTATATAATCCAAATTTTTGATGAGATGTTTTATTATTTTAATGACATAATCACATCTTTGAATAAAATTTATAACATCAAGATTCAAAATATATATTTTGGAACTGATGTTGGCGAAATTCCTGGTGTTGAAGTTTTTGTAGAAAATACTTTAAACCTTACATATCAACCTTTTAATTTCAGTGTAGCTATAAATGCAAAAGATGTTGAGCATTTAACTCAATTTGATATTTTGATGTTTTTAACAGCGCAAGATTACATGCTCACTCAAAATGACGAGCATAATTACTCGCCTTTTAGACGTCCGCCACCACTTTCACAAAGAAATAGCGGTAAACTTTTTGGCGCCTTGGGACTTGGTTTGCTTTTGGGTCTTGCTTATCCTGCTTATCAATATGGCTATGGATATTACATGAGTATAGTTACGGATCAAAAAACAACCGAATGGAGAAAAAAAGACATTGAACTTAAAAAAATAAACGATACTATTAAAGATTTAAAAGAACAAATTAAACAAACTCGTAAATTTTTTGATGTAGAAAATAAAGTCTTAACTGAAAGACAAGATTTGCTGACCGGAATTTTTGATAAAAAAGTAAAATATCCTATGAAAGCAAATGCAATTTATGATATGTCAAATTTGGTAAATCAAAATCAAGGCAATATTGTTAGAATTCAGGATATTGACAGAAATTTAACTATATCGGTTAGAACTTCAAGCGATAAGCAAATGACAAAACTTTTAAAAGATATCAGTAATGTAAAACCATACGCAGTTTATACGCGCTCTATAGCTTTGAATGATAAAAATTCGACTGTAAAATTTTATGATAGTAATATCAGTGTGGAGATAAGCGATGAAAAATAATAAAAATATTTTCGATCAAATTGATGAATTTTTTGCGACAAAAAAAGAAAGCGACGTAAAAAATTACATTGTAATTGCTTTAGTTCTTATGGTTGTAATTGTTTATTTTGCAATCTCACCATATTCTGATGAATATTTTGAAGCAAAAGAAGGCGCATTAAAAGATATAACAGCAAAACTTGCTAAAACGGATAGTGATCTTGCTTCTTTAAGCGGTCCTACAGGTCAAGATAGAAATTATATGATAAATGAAAATAAAGGAATTTTAAGTACAGATACATTAAAATTAAAAAATGTTAGAGATTCTAATAGATATTTTGATGCAAAATTACGAGAAGTTACAAATCTTACATATTCACAAGAAAACTGGGCTGCTTTTTTAGATAGTTTAACAGCTTTGGCTGAAAATAATAATATAAAGCTAAAAAGTTTGGAAAGTGAAAAACAAGAGATTACTTTACAAAAAATAGAGCCTGTATTAAATATCACTTTAAATTTAGAGGGTGATTTTAATGATCTTTTAAGATATGTTAATAAAGTTGAAGAATCAAAAATGATTGTGGATATCAATCAAATAGATTTCAATAATACACATGATGATAGAATCGGTGGTAAAATGAACATAGCAATATGGGGGATGAAATACCAATGAGAAGTTTAAATTTTATTCTTATTTTGGCTTGTGTGACAAGCTTTGCATTTGCTGAAAATACACGGCTTGATAAGGCTAGATTTGATGCGATGTTTAATACGCTTGATAATCCTCGTACAGGGCTTAGTGATGAGAAAATTTCAAGTCTTAAAAATCCTTTCGGGTTTAAAAAAAGAGATGATACAAGCGCAAATAGTATCGGTGCTGTTGGTTTGGGATATAAACTCATAGGCACTATGGGCGATAAAGCTAAAATCAATGACAGATGGTATAGTTTGGGTGACAATATAGGTTCTTATAAAATAACCAAAATAAATGAAGATAGTGTTATCATTGCAAATGAGTATAACGATGTCGAAATCAAAATTAATCAAGGAAACAACAATGTCATTATTACATATAAGTAAAAAAATTGGCATAGCTACATTATTGGCTGTTAGCGTTGCTACAAGCTTAAATGCTGCTAGTTCTAGTTGCGACAAAAGAGCTTTTAATATAAAAGTAAATGATGTCGTCACGCTAAATGAAATGCTTACACAACTTTCCGATATGTGTAAATTTTCAGTTGTGGCAAAAGATGCTGTTGCTGCAGAGGAATTAAAAAAAGAACTTCAAGGTGTAGGTATAAAAGATCTTTCATTGAGAGAAATTTTTGATTTATTAATTAGCGAGAATAATCTTAGTTATGATTTTTCGAACAATGTTTTGAAAATTTCCGCTTTGCAAACTAAGACTTTTAAAGTTGATTATATTACGTCTGTTAGAGAAGCCACAGCGGTAACTAAAGCTTCTGTTGATTCAGATCCTATAGAAATGGGCAATGAAGGTAATAGCGAATCTAAACAGGACAATCTTATTTCAGCAAAAGAGAAATTTGATTTTTGGGAAAAAATTAGCGATGAAGTTACCTCTATCTTAAATAACGGTACAGAAAAATATGTCGCTATCGCACCTATTATAAATCAAAATGCAGGTTTGGTAACTGTAACCGGTATGAAATCTCAAATCGCAAGAGTTGATGCATATATAAATAAAATGAAAAAACGTCTTGAAAGACAAGTAAGTCTTGATGTTTCTATTGTAGCAGTCGAACTTAGCAATAGTTACACAACCGGAATTGATTGGAGTAAATTTCAATTAGGCTTTAATACATATCTTAATGGAGATCCGTCAACTCCTACTTCATATAGCTTCGGAAATAGAAATAAAGTTGGTCATGTTACATCTTTGCCTCAAATTGAATATATTAAGGATAAAGATGGAAACATTATCGACAAGAAAATAACATCGCTTGGAACATGGGATTATAAAGAAAAAAGTATGGGTAGTGTAAAAGCCAGCGATAGCAATGGTGTGTGGGCAATTGGAGCAAATCTTAACTTTAATATAGACGGAATGATAAATTTTCTTGAAACAAAAGGCAAAACTAAAATTATTTCAAGTCCAAAAGTTACAACTATGAATAATCAACCGGCTATTATTTCAGTTGGTGATGTTATAAATTATCGTATTCAAGAAAATACTACAAGTGGCGGTCAAACAGATGCCGGAACTACTTCTGTAACATATACCAATTATTCTACATTTATAGGAATTTTATTAAACATATTGCCTGAAATTTCGGATGATAATAGAATTATGCTAAGAGTAAATCCATCTTTGAGCGATTTTAAATATCAAGCCGATAGAGAAGCTACAGCTCAACTTGATAGAGTTATGGCACCTGATACAATTCAAAAGAAAATTTCAAGTGTTGTATGGGTAGATGATGGTGATACTGTTATACTTGGTGGTTTGATCGGTCAAAATAAAGGAAAAGATAATAAAAATGTTCCATTCTTAAGCGATATACCTTTGATAGGTAATCTTTTCAAAAGTACTGCCGATAGACTTACTACAACTGAATTGGTGTTTGTTATTACTCCTCGTATCATAGATAACACTGATACAAAAGTCAGTGATTCTTTGAAAGAGCTTGGTTTTTCTAAATCTTTATATACAAATGAGTAATAGTTATACAAAAATCAAAGAAATATTTATCGAGGATAACAATGTTAACGACTTTGTAAACCTCGATAAATCTACTCTTGCATACCATAGAATTTTAAGTGCGCTACAAAAGCCGCTTAAACTTATTTTATTTTACGGTAAACCAGGATGCGGTAAAACTTTTTTATTAAATAAAATAAAAGTTGATTTGGAAAAAAAAGCAAAAGTTGCTTTTATTCCTCAGCCGTTTTTTGATGAAAAAGAGTTTTTTTTGGATCTTTACCATCAGCTTTTTGGTGACAAATCAAGAAAAAATATTGATAATTATGAGAGTTTTATGCGGGTTTATAGAGAAAAGCTTGGTATAAAAAAAGATGATATCTCAGCTATCAATCAAGTTGTTATTTTATTGGATGAAGCGCAACTTTATCCAAAAAATTTGATAGAAAAAATTCGCTTGATGGCTGATACAAGACTTTTTAAATTTCTTTTTACAGTACATAAAACCGATGAAGAAGATGTTTTAGCTAAGGATTATTTTAAAACGCGTATTTGGGAAAGCATTGAACTACCTAATTCAAATCTCGGTGAAATCAAACTTTATATCGAGAAAAAGCTTGTATTTCATGGGTTTAGTGAGTATTTTTTGATGTTTAAAGATGAAAATTTCGATTTAATTTTGTCTTTAACAAATGGAAATTTAAGAAATATAAATAAGCTTATGTATAAAATGTATGAACTTTTGGAATATTATGAAGAAAATAAGCCAACAGAGATAAGTTTATCATATCTCAACAATAAACTTATTGAAATGGGCGCAATTAGTGCAGGAATAATAAATGCTTGAATTTTATGAAGTTGCGGAATTAGAAAAAAAATGGGAAGAATATAATAAAAATCGCAAGAAACCTAGCATTTTAAGTGAAAAATTTTCTAATTTAAATATAAAATTTGATAAAACTATTGTTGGACTTTTAGCATTGATTTGCGTGGCAATCGGTGCTATATTGTGGCTTCTAAATGACAATGATGACGAAATTTCAATGTCAAAAATAAATCAAAATATAAAAAATACGACAGAAATGCCAAAAATTTCTCAAATTACAACCAATAATGAAAATTTGCAAAATTTATCCGATGCCGCAAATTTAAATCAAGAGCAAAACGTATTAAATGATGCTCCAAAATATAATATGAGTACACCAAATTATGAAAACAAAGCTCAAAACGAAGATCGTCCAAGTTTAAGCTTAAAAGATATCGGTATAACTTCAAGTGAAGATAGTGGCGGATTTACGATAAAAAATAATTATGAAGATAGTGAAAATAATCAAAATTTTAATCATCAACAAAATTTCGGCGGATATCAAAACGGTTACAATAACAATAATGGTTATAATCAAAATTACGGGAATTCTTATGCACAAAATTTTCCGCCATCACCTGCAAATCAAAATGTAAATCCTTTTGCGACAACTTCTATTCCAAAAAATGAAGTTATCGGCTTTGGTAATGCACCGTTTCCACCGAATTCAGATTCAAGGCAAATAAGTGTTAATTCTCAAAAGTCGTCTATTGGTAAGATAGAAATTAAAACTTCTAAAATAAATATGGATACTAAAAATTTAGAGGAAAAATTTTATGCTACAAATAATATCGATTATGCATTAATGCTTGCAGAGCGGGCTTATGACGGTAAAAATTATAATAATGCAATAAAATGGGCGCTTATTTCAAATGATATAGATAAAGAAAATGTTAGAAGCTGGATAATTTTTGCAAAAGCAAGTTATAAAAAAGGCGCTAAAGCGGATGCATTGAAAGCATTACAGACATTTAATGCAAAAGCTAATAATGGAGAAATTTCTTATCTTATATCAAAAATTCAAAGCGGTTCGCTATGAAAAAGTTAATTTTTTGTTTGAGTTTTATTATACAGTTTTGTTTTGGTGTTGAAATTCAAGATGTTTGGGATTGGGAACAACTTGGTCAATACAACCGTATTTGTCAAGAAAATGTTCGCAATCTTTTTATAACCGAACAAAATGAAGCCGTTGCCGATATTTATGCAAAAGCTTGTTTAAAAGTGGATAAGGTAAATGAACTTATAATTCCTATCGTTATGCTTTATAAAACTAAAGATGCAAGAGAAAATGCTTCTATTTATTCAACTATTCTTTTTCAAAAGAAAATGCTTTATCTTGCACTTATTGATAATATCGATATAAGTTATATACGCACGCCGAAAATAAATTATGTGCTTTCTGAAATTTTTGATAAATTTGTTGAGAAAAAATATAAAAAAACTGAAACCGGTTATGTTTTTGAATTGAATAACGGTGAAAAAGCCGAGCTATCGGTAAAAACCGAAAATCAAATTTCAAAAATGGTAGTTGCTTTATATAAAGATGGTAAAGTGAATTCTATAAAGATGTATTGGTGAAAAAATGGCAAAAGATAGTATAGAAATAACGATTTTAAAAATTCTGATAGATCATGGAATTTTAAATGAATCTTTGATTCCTGAAATCAAAGAAAAAATGGATATAGGCTTAACTCTCGGCGAAGTGTTAATTGGCGACAATTATGTAAATCAAGAAGGTTTTATCGCTCTTTTGGCTGAGCTTTATCGCAAAAAGATGACTAATCTTGATGAAATTTACGAAAAATTCAGTATTGATACAAAGACGTTTTTACCTGTTTTGGCTAAACTGGCAAAACTGGAATATATGAATTTGGACGATATCGACATTGATTATAAACTTTCAGATAGAGCACCTACTGCGCAACTAAAAAGACATGGTGTAATGCCTGTAAAAGAGGATGATTTAAATACATATGTTGCTTTTGCAGATCCTTTTAATCTTGATGCGCAAGATCGTGTTCAAAGAATATTTAATAAAAAACTTGTCAAAATAGTAGTCGCAGATCCTAAACAAATTACAAAATATATTTCAAAAATCGAACTTAGTGAAAGCATAAAAGGGCTTGTAGCCGAAATTAGAAATGAACTTAATTCAATCGGTCAGGCAGGCGGTAAAAGCGAAGAAAGTTCCGGAATTTTAAAACTGATAGAAATGATTGTAAAACAGTCAATCATAATGCGAGGTAGTGATATTCATATTGAGCCTACGGAAAATAACTGCGTTGTCAGAACAAGAATTGATGGTATGCTTGCTGAAACATTTATATTTGACAAAGATATTTATCCGCCGTTGGTTTCACGTCTAAAACTTTTATCAAATATGGATATAGCTGAGCGTAGAAAACCGCAAGACGGTCGTTTTACTATGATGATAGGCGATAAAAAATATGATTTTCGTATATCTACATTGCCGATTATAAATGGTGAATCAACAGTTATGCGTATTTTGGATCAATCAAAAGTTCTTATAAGCCTTGAAAAGCTTGGAATGCATCCAAAAAGTTTTGAAAAATTTAATAATGCAATGCATGCTCCATATGGCGTTATATTAGTTACCGGACCGACTGGTAGCGGTAAATCAACTACACTTTATGCGGCATTAAATGACGTAAAAAATATAGACACTAAGATTATTACGGTAGAAGATCCGGTCGAGTATCAAGTGACTCTTATTCAACAAGTGCATGTAAATGAAAAAGCAGGATTAACTTTTGCTGCAGCGCTTCGTTCTATTTTGCGACAAGATCCGGATATCATAATGATAGGTGAGATTCGTGATCAGGAAACGCTTGAAATAGCGGTTCAATCTGCTTTGACAGGTCACTTGGTTTTTAGTACGCTTCACACTAATGACGCAATTAGCGCAATTCCTAGAATGGTCGATATGGGAATTCAACCGTATTTAATCAGCGGTGCTTTAATAGCCGTAGAAGCTCAAAGACTTGTGCGTAAGCTTTGTCCGCATTGCAAAGAGCCTGCAAATTTACCAAAGGCAATGTTGGAAGAATTAAAACCATATTTGCCTGAAAAATATCAATTTTACAAAGCTGTAGGTTGCGATCAATGTGCGCATACAGGATATTCCGGACGTGAAATGATAAGTGAAATTTTACCTATTAGCGATAAAATGCAAAGTTTGATAGCAAATGGTGCTTCTAAAGAAGAGATGAAAGCTCTTGCGTTAGAAGAAGGTTTTATTGATATGTTCCATGATGGTGTTATAAGGGCTGCTCGTGGAGCTACAAGTATTGAAGAAATTTATAGGGTGGCAAAAAAATGAAAAATTTTGAAGTAGAATATATAGCCAATGGAAAAAGACAAAAGATGTTTCTTAAGGCAAATAATAAAGTGGCTGCAAGAAATTTGGTAAAACAAAAAAATGGTGGAGTGATAACTAAAATCGGCGAAACCCAAGTAAGCAATATTGATCTTGGAGATTTAAAAGGTCAAGTTGTCAGACTTATGGGAATTGGCGGCAAGGTAAAAACGCAAAATTTGGTTGCTTCTATTCGTCAACTTGCAGTTATGACAAATGCCGGTATTTCAATACACGATTCAATAAAAGAGGTTGCCAACTCTACAGAAGATAAAGCATTAAAAGAAATTTTTGCTTCTATAAACGACGACTTGAATTCAGGTTTAAGCATGACCGAAGCAAGTGAAAAATTCCGTTCAAAATTGGGCGATGTCGTTATTGCGATGATTAGCCTTGGTGAAAGTACCGGTAATATGGCTGAGTCTTTATCAAAACTTGCTCAAATGCTTAATGAAGTTTGGGAAAATCAACGAAAATTTAAAAAGGCTATGCGCTATCCTATGGTTATTATGACTGCATTGGCGATTGCATTTACAGTTTTGATGATGTATGTAGTGCCGAAATTTCGTGAAATTTTTGAAGAACTTGGTGCTGATTTGCCGCTTCCTACCAGAATTTTATTAAATATAGAATATGCGTTAAATCACTATGGACTTCTTATTTTGGGCATAATCGTAGGAACTATTATAGGTATTAAATTGGCCTATAAAAATAACGATCAATTTAAGCGCGGGTGGGATAAATATATTCTTAAAGTTTATTTGTTCGGTAAAATTGTATTTTATTCTACCATGTCAAGATTTATGCTTATTTTTACAGAGCTCGTTAAAGCAGGTATTCCTATCGCAGATGCTCTTGATACTGCTGTTTTAATGGTTGATAACGAAGAGTTGAAAACAAAACTTTCTACCGTTAAAATAGCTGTTCAACAAGGTGTAAGTTTAACTGAGGCTATGAGAAATACCGGGCTTTATGAAAGTATGCTTATACAAATGGTAAGTGCAGGTGAAAAAAGTGGTAGTCTGGATAAAATGCTTGGAAATGTTACAAATTATTACAAAGAAAAATTTGATGATATAATTGATAATATTTCAAGTTATGTTGAGCCGATTTTGCTTTTGTTTATGGCTGCTATGGTTTTGCTCATGGCGCTTGGTATATTTATGCCTATGTGGGATCTTGGCAAAGCTGTCAAAAACTAAAAAAAGTGCTCCAAATTTTTGGAGCACAATATTAAATTTTAATTCTTATTTTGCTACAATTCGCCTTTAAAAAAGACAAAAGGATAATAAAATTTTACGAGAATTCTATTTTATAATTACCTCCGCTATTTTTATTTTTTTCGGTTTTGCTACTATTTCGGCAGATTCTATGTTGGTTGGAAATTTAGGACACATCTTGGGAAATGCGAATCTTAAAGCGTTTGGATATTTTGCATATTTATATCCGTTTCTAAGTTTAGTGCCTATTTTTATTATATATCGTTATTTTAAAAATTTCAATTTTAGATTTTTTGAGTTTTGTATCGGGCTTTTACTGATTTTTGTTTCTATTTTATGTATCCAAGCTACCATTTTTGATGCTGATGGTGGCATAATCGGATTTTTTATCATAGATGAACTTTCTGGCTTGATAGGTAGAGTCGGTGTTTGGATTTTTGATTTGATGATTTTCGTGCTATCTTTGGTTTTGATTTTTGAGGATAGACTTATAAACATCATTAAAATCGCTTTTGTCGGAGAAAAAAGTGATATAGAATTTCAAAGTTCAGAAATTGAAAATTTTCAAGAATTTCAAAATTCAGACGAAAATTCAACTCAAAATACAAATCAAAATTTAATTCAAAATCTAAGCGAAGTTTCTTCAAATGATATCGGAATTTCAAACGATGAACAAAATGAAACGGTAAAACCTAAAAAACTGAATAAAGTTGAAATTGTAAAAGAATTGAGTGAAAATAAGCAAATTTTAAATGAAATCGAAACAGGCAGAATGCAACAACCAAATGAAAATTTTGCGCTTCCACCGCTTAAATTTTTAAATGATCCGCCTAAAAAGCACATAAATATAGATGAAAGTGAAATAGATCAAAAAATTTATGATTTGCTGGAAAAACTTCGTAAATTTAATATAAACGGCGATGTCGTGCGAACTTATTCAGGACCTGTAGTTACCACTTTTGAGTTTCGCCCCGCATCAAACATCAAAATTAGCAAAATTTTAGGTTTGCAAGATGATCTGGCTATGGCGCTAAAAGCTAAAACTATACGTATTTTAGCGCCAATTCCAGGAAAAGATGTCGTAGGAATTGAAATTCCAAATCAGGATATTGAAACTATTTATTTAAAAGAAATTTTAGAGAGCGAAATTTTTAAAAATGCGTCAAGTCCGCTAACTATCGCGCTTGGTAAGGATATAGTAGGACAACCTTTTATCACTGATCTTAAAAAGCTTCCGCATTTACTGATTGCAGGAACTACCGGAAGCGGTAAAAGTGTAGGAATAAACGCTATGCTTTTGAGTCTTCTTTACCGTAATTCACCAAGTACTTTACGTCTTATTATGATTGATCCGAAAATGCTTGAGTTTAGTATTTATAATGATATACCTCATCTTCTTACGCCTGTAATTACCGAAGCGAAACAGGCAATTACAGCTCTTTCCAATCTTGTAGGGGAAATGGAGCGTCGATATAAACTTATGGCTGCCAATAAAACTAAAAATATAGAAACTTACAATGAAAAAGCAACTGCGCTTGGTGAAGAAACTCTACCTTTTATAGTGGTTATTATAGATGAGTTGGCAGATCTTATGATGACAAGCGGAAAAGATGTGGAATTTTATATTGCGAGATTGGCGCAAATGGCAAGAGCAAGTGGAATTCACCTTATAGTTGCCACACAGCGCCCAAGTGTAAATGTCGTAACCGGACTTATCAAAGCGAATTTACCAAGTAGAATCAGCTTTCGTGTCGGCTCTAAAATTGATAGTAAAGTTATTCTTGATCAAATGGGAGCCGAAAGTCTTTTAGGGCGTGGCGATATGCTTTTTACTTTACCGTCAAGCCCTGGAGTAATTCGTTTGCATGCTCCTTTTACAACTGAAAATGAGATAAATAAAATTTGTGATTTTATTAAATCTCAACAAAAAGTTGTTTATGATACCAGATTTTTAGAAAATGAAGATGAAAAAGAAGGCGCCGTTAAAGCCGGAAGTGATTCAAATATGCCTGTAGATGAGCTTTATGAAGATGCAAAAGATATAATTTTAAGCGAGAGAAAAACTTCTATAAGTTATTTGCAACGTCGTCTTAAAATAGGCTACAACCGCGCTGCGACAATTATCGAACAACTTGAACAAAATGGAATTTTAAGTTCATTAAATGCAAAAGGTCAAAGAGAAATTTTATGAAAATTTTAAAATTTGACCGATTTTTTTCACAATGTTTTGAAATTTAAAAGGAAAAATTGCTATGAGAGTTGATGTTTCGCTATTTTATGCGACTACGATTTTGATTTGCGTAGGCATTGTTTTCTCTCTTTCTCTTAGCGCTTATACGGTACTTCTTTTTAATACGGATCATTTGCATTTTTTTATTCGTCAGTTAATAGTTGGAATTTTATGCATATTTATGATGTGGGCTGTTTCTTTTATAAAAAGCGATAAATTTTTTGTTTATTTTGGAAACGGGCTTTTTTTAATTTTTTTAATCATTATTTTGTTTATGAATGTGCTTCCTGAAAATTTGGTAATGGAAGTAAATGGGGCTGCAAGATGGATAAAATTCCCTCTTTTTTCCATTGCGCCGGTTGAGTTTTTTAAAGTAGGTTTTATATGCTTTTTGGCTTGGAGTTTTGACAAAAAAATCAGCGGTTCAAAAGACAAACCTTTGGTTTCTCAAATTTTACTTCTTTTGCCATATTTAATTCCATTTATCGGCATTATTATAATTGTCGGCGTAGTGCAAAACGATCTTGGACAAGTTATGGTGCTTTGCCTTGTTATGATTATGATGCTGCTTTTTGCAGGAACCAGTATGAAACTGCTTGGTATGGGCTTTGTTGGAGTTTTTACGCTTGGAGTGATTTTTATTATTACAAGTGAGCACAGAATTGAACGTTTTATGTCGTGGTGGGGCGGAGTACAGGATATTGTGTTAAAATTCGTTTCTCCGCAAATGGCTACAAGGCTGCATGTGGAAGGTGCATCAGCACCTTATCAAGTGAGCCATTCATTAAATGCTATAAATAATGGTGGTTTTTTCGGGCAAGGAATAGGCGAGGGCAGTTTTAAACTTGGTTTTTTAAGTGAAGTTCATACGGATTTTGTGCTTGCAGGAATTACGGAAGAGATTGGTTTTATCGGAATTACTTGCATTGTTTTGCTGTTTTTATTTATTTTGTATCATATTTTTCACATTGCTTCACTTTTTAGAGAAAAAAACAATACTTATTATCTTTTTAGCGTCGGAATAGGTTTTATGTTACTTTTTTCATTTATCATAAACGCTTACGGTATTACTTCGATTTTACCGGTTAAGGGAATTGCGGTACCATTTTTAAGCTATGGTGGAAGCCATGTAATGGCGGCATCTTTAGCAATTGCATTAGTGCTTATGATTTCTAAAAAAGCATAAATAACAAAAAGGAAATAAAATGACAATTGCAATTACAGGCGGCGGAACAGGCGGACACTTAACAATTGCTAAAATTTTAGCTTATGAATTGAAAAAACGAGGTTTAAAAACTATTTTTATAGGCTCTACCAATGGACAGGATATGCTATGGTTTGAGAATTCTGTTTTATTTGATGAAAAGTATTTTTTAAAAAGCAGCGGCGTCGTAAATAAAAAAGGAATCAGTAGAATTTTATCGCTTTTTAAAATTTTAGCTCTTTCATTCGGATGTCGTAAAATTTTTGCCAAACACGACGTAAAAGCCGTAATAAGTGTAGGCGGATACAGCTCTGCTCCTGCCGCTTTTTGGGCTGTAGCAAATAAAATTCCGCTTTTTATACACGAACAAAATGCCGAGATTGGTAAAATAAATGCGCTTTTGAAACGTTTTGCAAAACGTTTTTACAGTTCATATTTTGAGCCGAAATTCGATTATCCTATTGATGAGATTTTTTTTAAAACAGCAAGAATAAGGCATGAAGTCAAAACGGTTATGTTTCTTGGTGGTTCGCAAGGAGCGAATTTTATAAATGAATTAGCGGTGAAATTGGCGCCTCATTTAGCTGAGTTCGGTTACAAAATCATACATCAATGTGGTGAAGCGAATGAAGCGAAAATGCGCGAAATTTATAAAAAAGAGGGTATAAATGTAGAGCTGATCGGTTTTAGTAAAATGCTTCATAAATTTGTAGAAAGTGCTGATTTGTGTATTAGTAGAAGTGGTGCAAGCACACTTTGGGAGCTTGCCGCAAATGCTGTTCCTGCTGTTTTTATTCCATTTCCTTACGCGGCAGGAGATCATCAATATTACAATGCGAAATTTTTGGAGCAATTTTGTAAAATTGTGCGTCAAAGTGATGCAGATGAAGAAAGAATTTTTTATATTATTCAAAATTTTGATGTAAAAGCCGCAAGTATCGGATTAAAAAAACTTATCAAACCTGACGGAGCTAAAAAAATAGTTGATGATATAATTGAAAATCTTAAAGATGAAGATAAAAAATGAGAAAATTTATTTTTTTGTCGGTTGTCGTGTTTTTACGGTTTGTTCAAATGTCGGTTTTAGAACAAACATCATTTCAAAATGCTTGAATTTTGGATATAAGGACGTCTTAAAATGACAAACTTGTCAATATGCTAAATGTGCCAAAATAAGTTTTTAGCAAATAATACAGACGAAATATTATTACAAATTTCAGATCAAACGGTTAAAAATATGTCGGAATTGATTGAATAAACCTTTTGAAGTTTATTGTAAAACATACAAACGTGGTGCAATTGCATTAAAAATTTTAAGTCAAAATGATTTATTGACGTTATAAATTTATATGACCTGATTTGAAAGTATCATAAAAAAGCTACTTAAAAAGGTAAAGGTATCGGAGAAATAGTTTTTCAATGTGTAGCGTATTCGTGCTCTTTTTTGTTTTAAGCTTTATGTAATTTATATAGTTTTTAAAAATTTATTTATGGTTAAAAATATTTTTTGTATTTTTTAATTGATTGAAAATTTACTTTTAATATTTAGATTTTAAACCAATAGATACATTTTTAAAAATTTAAAGTATTTATAAAACTGTTTATTCAAATGGCTAAATTTTACTGCAATATATTTGGTTAAGATTTAATATTTTAAATTTTTAAAAACGCGTAGCAACTTTTCAGCGTTATAAGCTTAAAATTTAACAAAATTTTTTTAAATTATTTTTAGCCTGATAATTAAAATATAAAATTTTACATAGCAATATAATTTAAATTAAAAATATTTTTGCGCTAAGTAAATTTTATTAAAAAATACTTTGAGGGCTAAATTTTTGTATCAATTTAAAAATTTTAATTACAAAAGGCAAAATTTAGCCCTTATAAAATTTATACATTAAACCTAAAATGCATAACGTCGCCGTCTTTTACAATATAGTCTTTGCCTTCAAGGCGAAGTTTACCGGCTTCTTTTGCACCATTTTCACCACCGCATGTGATAAAATCGTCGTAACTGATGACTTCAGCTTTTATAAAGCCGCGCTCAAAGTCATTGTGTATTACAGACGCCGCTTTTGGAGCTTTCCAACCATTTTCAATTGTCCAAGCGCGAACTTCTATTTCACCTGCCGTAAAATAACTTATCAGTCCAAGTTTAAAAAACGCCATTTTGATTATATGAGTCAGTCCGCTTTCATCAGCGCCTAGACTTTCAAGCATTTCGGAAGCTTCGTTTTCACTCATACCTATTAATTCTTCTTCAATTTTAGCACAAATTTTTATTACTTCATGCTCGCTTTTTGTGGCAAAATTTTTAAGCTCTTTTACATAAGTATTATCTTCACCGATTGCGTCTTCATCGACATTTGCAGCATAAATAACCTCTTTTGCCGAAAGTAGGCGAAGCTCTTGATTAAGATCCTTAAAAATTTCGCTCTCAAAATCCTCAAAACTGCTTGCACTCTCGCCGTTATTTAAGTGCGCCAAAAGTTTTTCCGCTATTTTAAGGCGTTCTTTCGCACCTTTTTGGTTTGATTTTACATCTTTATTAAGTCTCTCAATTTTTCGTGTCAGCTGCTCTATATCAGCTAAAATAAGCTCAGTATTTATTATTTCTACATCTCTAATCGGATCGACTTTTCCTTCTACATGAGTGATATTTTCATCGTCAAAGCAGCGAACAATATGTAAAATAATTTCGCTTTCACGGATATTCGACAAAAATTTATTTCCTAGCCCTTCGCCTTTGCTTGCACCTTTTACAAGACCTGCAATATCCACAAACTCAATCGTTGAATGCACGATTTTACCTGGATTTACAATTTTGGCAAGTTCGTTCAAGCGGTTATCAGGCACCGCTACGATAGCTTTATTCGGTTCAATTGTGCAAAACGGATAGTTTTGAGCTACTGCATTTTGCGCTTTTGTAAGAGCATTAAAAGTAGTTGATTTACCGACATTCGGAAGTCCTACAATTCCAACAGAAAGTGGCATTATTTCTCACCTTTTGCGATTTTAAAAAGATAATAAAGGCAAGCTCTAACTCCGGCGCCGCTTGCACCGAAGCTGTTATATCCCCAATCTTTTTCCAAATAAGCAGGTCCTGCAATATCCAGGTGCATCCATTTATCTTTATATTCTTTTCGTATGAATTTATCTAAAAAAAGTCCTGCTGTTATACTTCCGCCGTATCTGCTGCTTGCGGAGTTGCTGACGTCGGCGATGTTGCTTTTAATTAAATCTCTTAAATAATCGTTAAATTCTAAAATCGTATAAAATTCTCCGCTTTCTTCAGCATATTTTTTAAATTCTTTTTTTAATTCTTCGTTATTTCCTAAAATTCCACTTGTATATTCTCCAAGCCCAACCACGCAAGCTCCGGTTAAAGTTGCCAAATCTATCAAAATATCAGGCTCTAAATCTTGCGCGAAATCAAGACAATCGGCTAAGACAAGTCTGCCTTCGGCGTCTGTATTTCTAACTTCGATTGTAACGCCGCTTCTGCTTATCAATATGTCATCAGGTTTGTAGGAATTTCCGCCTATCATATTTTCGGTAGCTCCTAAAATAGCGTGAATTTCAAATGGAAGTTCAAGTTCCGCCGCTCCTTTTACGATAGCCATTGCAGCAGCTGCACCGCTTTTATCACTTTTCATAGTAAGCATATAATCACTTGGTTTAAGACTTAGTCCGCCGCTATCATAAGTTAGACCTTTTCCGACAAAAATAATACGTTTTTTCGGCTCAACTTCAGGCTTATAGATAAGATGAATTAAACGTGGCGGATGAGATGACGATCTGTTTACCGCTAAAAATGCGTTCATATTTTGCGAAACTAGAAAATTTTCATCGTAAACTTTGCAAGTCAAACCGGCATAGTCAGAAGCCAAAACTTCAGCGTCTTCAGCCATTTTTTCAGGTGTGTAAATTTCAGGAATTTCATTTATTATGTTTTTAGCAAAATTCGCCGAATTTGCCATTATTTCACCTATTCTAAGTCCGTTTTCGGCATGATTTATATCAAATTCCGTATCGCTGTATTCATCTGTTGATATAAAAATTTCTTTTAATGAGCTTTCATCTTTTTTATCGCTTTTGTATTTGTCGAATTTATAAGCGCCCAGAAATATTCCTTCTGCAAATGCAATAAAACTTTTTGTTTTACAACCGCAAATGTAGCTTGCGATTTTGAAATTTGAAATTTTTAGATCTTTTAATGCTTTGTAAGCGTTTGCCAAAGCAATTCTTATTTCATCAAATTTTAGTGCTTTTATGCCTACATACAAGCGTTTTTCTTTACTTAAAAGACAAGTGCCATCTCCTTTAAAATTTAAAAATTCAAGAGTTTCTTTATCTTTTATGAATTTGTGATTTAAATTTTTATCTACCACCAAAATTACCTCAAAATCCGCCAAAATTTCTTGAATAGGTTTATTTGATATTTCGATTCGCATGCCTTTCCTTTCTCATATCCATGATATTTTTTTCAATTTTTTTAAATCCGTAAATTAAAAGCGCTATGAAAGCACCTATAATTATCATAGCGTAATACCAGTGTTTTTCAGCCCAGCTTATTCCTGCCCAAATAGCATCTCCGAAATACCAAGCAAGAATCATTGTAATAGCGGCCCAACACCAAGCGCTTAAAATATTTATAATAGCAAATTTTTTAGCATTGTATCTTGTAATACCGATACTCATAGGAATAATGGTGCGAAAACCATATATATATCGCTGTAAAAATATAATCGGCCAGCCGTATTTTTGAAGCATTAAGTGTGCGACTGCGAATTTTCTTCTTTGCGAATGAAGTTTTTTTGTTATATATTTTTTGTTGTATCTGCCGATATAAAAATAAATTTGATCTCCGACAAACGCTCCAAGACCTGCTATAAATATGCCTATAAATAAACTGATATGTCCTTCATGTGCAAAAATTCCACCTAAAATCAGCGCTATTTCACCTTCCAGAATACACCAAATAAATATTATAAAATACGCCCAATTTTGATAGTGATAAAGTAAATCTTTTAAATAATCTTCCATTTAAACCTCTAAAACACTGTAAATTTTAGTCGTTTCGGCAACTTTTTTTGCGCCGCCGAAATCTTTCAAGTTTATTAAAAAACATGCTTCAACGCATTTTGCATTTGTTTGATTTATAAGTTCCACTGCAGCTTTTGCAGTTCCACCTGTAGCTATCAGATCATCTATCAAAAGCACTTTCGCATTTTTGACGCCGGAAAATGCGTCAATATGAATTTCAATTTCGTCAAAGCCGTATTCCAGACTATATTTTTGCGAAATTGTAATATAAGGCAGTTTTTTTGGTTTTCTAATCGGCACAAACGGTATATTTATTTTTGCCGCAAGTGCTGCACCAAAGATAAAACCGCGACTTTCAATGCCGGCTATAAAATCTATATTTTTATCTTTATAAACTTTTGCTAAGTGAGACATCAAAAAATTAAATGCATCTTTGTTATTTAAAAGCGTCGTGATATCTTTAAAAATAATTCCGGGTTTCGGGAAATCTTTAACGTCTCTTATCGTGCTAAGCAGATAATTTTTTTCTTTTTGTGTCAAATTTTCCATTTTTGATTATCCGTTTCAAAATTTTTGTTATTTTTTAGAATTTTTACTATAGTTATTAACTTTTTATTTTTTTTATTTGAAATTTTAAGTGCGTTTAATGCACTGCTTATGCCATCTTTTGCTTCGTCTAAATTTTGCTTTAACATTAAAATTTCATCGTTTTTTTTGATAATTTTGTCATTTAATTTTATATTTTTTATTAAACTTACTATGAAAAGAACTGAAAATAATCCCGTAATGCACCACAAGAAATTCATTTTATTTCTCCCAGTTTAGCTATTCTTCTTGCGTGACGGCCGCCTAAAAACTCAGTATTAAAAAATATTTTTATAATGCTTTCTATTTCAGCGCTACCTAAAATTCTGCCACCAAAAGCTAAAACATTTGCGTCATTGTGTTCTCTTGCAAGTTTTGCAGTAAGCACATCGTGACAAAGTGCGCAGCGAATTTTTGGATTTCTGTTTGCAGCTATGCTGATTCCAATTCCGGTTCCGCAAATCAAAATTCCATAATTTTTTTCATCCTTTGCGATTTCTTTACTCAAAGCATAAGCAAAATCGGGATAATCAACGCTTTTTTGCGAGTCATTCGTGCCTAAATCCATAACTTCAAAATTCATTTGATTTAACGTTTTTTTGGCGATTTGCTTTGCATCAAATCCCGCGTGATCGCTTGCTATAAAAATTTTTTCTATTTGCATTCTGTTTCCTTAAAAATTTCACTGAGTATTGCCAAAAATCAGCGTTTATGATACCAAAATCTATCTTAATAAATTTGTAAATTCTTACTTTTTTAACAAATTTTAAAATTTACCGCTTAAAAATCGCTTTTATATCCTAAATCTTTAAGTTTTTTCAAGCCGTATCTGTCGTTTAAATAACTTAACACTTTTGCAAACAAATCGTAGTTTTGAATATCTTCGCCGAATTTTAAAAAATTTTCCAATTCTTTGAATTTTTCGTTTCTGAAATTTATATATTTCTGCGTTTTTATGAAGTTTTTTAAATTTTTTGAAAGCGGAGCTTTTGTATATAAACTTAAATTTTCATCTCTGAAAATCTGCGTATACATAAAAACAAAACTTTTATTAAAATTTTTATCGATTTTTGCACCGTTTTCAAGTATAAAATATGCGCTTTTTATCTTTTTTTCGTGATAAGCCATCATTAAAAGAGTGCTTCCACCATTTCCGAAATCGTAAAAAATATCGTTTGCATCAAGTCCTTTTTTTAAAAGTTCTTTTAAAATTTCTTTTGTTTTTTCATCGCTTACCAATTTGTCATTTAAAATCGAAATCGGATAAATTTCCAATGTAAAAACATCGTCATTTGCACAAAGTAGTAAATCTTCTATTTGAGGATTGTTGCCAAACAGTTGGTTTATTTTAAATGGAGTTTTTCCATGTTCATCTCTTTGGATACTTAAATTTTTATTATAAGTTAAAATTTCTTTTACTTTTTTAACATCTTTGCTTTTGATAGCGTCGTTTAAATTTTTAATAGTGAAATTTTGATTATTAAATTTTTCCGTTTTTTGAAAATTAAAATTATCGCAATTTATACCCGATTGATTCAAATATTTTGTCCTTAAATCCGTTCCGAAGACGAAATTTATGACAATTATAAATAAAATAAAATTTTTCATAACGTATTTTACAAAATTTTAACTCTTTATCAAAATATGCAAATACTCATAAGTTTTATCGGCTTTATGAGTTCTATTATTATCAGCCTTAAATCTCGAATACTCTTTCTTACAAACACTATATTTACCATATTTACTCATAATTTCTTTTATATCTTTTAAACTCATAAGTCCTTCGTTGTTGTAACTCAAAAAAATATATTTAAAATTTGCTTCTTTTATTAAGCTTTCAAACTCGTTTAAAACACTATTTTTAGAACAATATTTTGATTTGTTGTACTCTCTAAGACCTGATTTTTTTTGATTTGTAATTTCAAATTTTGCAGGTTTTAATGTGTTGATTTTTTAAATTTTTTCCACAAATTTTATAAACTGCACTTTTTATCCAAGGTGTTAAAGTAAGCTTTGAAATGATATGGTTTAATCATTGTCTCAATAAAAGTTTTTTCATTATAAATTCACTTGATTCTTTGCTGATTTTTTAACACAAGTTTTTTATATTCAACAGTATCAAATTGGTATATTTTTAAAATTATGGTAAATTTTATTTATCTAAAACTTCTTTTACTCTTGAAATAGTATCATTTAAAGAAAGAGTTAGTCTTATAATACTATCTTCGTTTGCTTTTAAAGAATGTTTTATTTTAGCATTAACGGCTATCATGTCCAGCTCGCTTAAAATAAATTTTTCATCTTCAACATAAAATTCGATATTTCCTCTTAAAACCTGCACTTTAATAGGATACGGTGCGAAATGTTCTTTCATAGTGCTGTTTTTTTGCATACTAATACAAATTTCTTTTGAAAGACTGTCTTCGTATAAAAGCTCAGCCTTTACATTGTCAAAATGAGTTTTGTTAAATTTGCAGATTTTCATAATAATATCCTTTTAAAAATTTTGGGATATTATAGCTTTTATGATTGTAATTTTATTGATTTAAATCAATAAAATAGTAAAAACTCTTTTTTAAATTTATTTTTAAGTTTTTTAATTTTTTGCAGCAACTACTCTTCTATATTTTATTAAAATAACTTCATTCTTTTAATTCTGCTATATCTTAAAATTTTAAATTTGAGGTATGAAATTTCCGTGATATATATTTTTATGCTTTCCACCTCTGTCACGGCTTTCATAAACTTGCAAACTATCAACATTTATGCCTAAATTTTTCCAATTATTCATATCTAAATCGTTAAATCTCATAAACAATAAATTTTCGCCTGAAGTTTTTCACGCAAAATTTTTTTAAAAATTCGTTTTTATTATTTTAATTTTTGCAGGTATAAATTTTTAATCCTGCTCGTAAATAAATCTTTCATCGTTTTGAAGTGTATCTACAAAACGCCCGATTCGTTCCCATCTTATTTCCTTTTTTGAATTCCAGCTAAAATAAACAAACCAAGGCTTTCCAACTATGAGTTTATATGGCACAGACCCCCAAAAACGACTGTCATTTGAGTGATTTCTATTATCTCCGACCATAAAAAATTCATCATTTGCAATTTTTGCGTAATAGGCGTTAAATCCTATTTTGTTTGTCAGATCCTGCGAAATTTCTGAAACAGTTAAAGGTTGCATGTAAAATTTATTTATTTTTAAATAATGAAGTGTAGCGCTCACCATATCGACTTTTTCGTCATAATGAATGCCTTTATATTTATACGGCTCACGCACGAATTTTTTACCGTTTAAAATCACGATATCTTTTTTATCATAGTTTTTATCGATAAAATCGTCTCCTTCATGCGGGCGCAAATACATATTTTTAAAATCAAAAATCACTTCATCTCCGCCAACTGCGAAAAGGCGTTTTACAAAATGAATTTTTGTATTTTCAGGATTACGAAAAATGACGATTTCGCCACGTTTTGGACGATTTCCTTCAATAAGGTGACCGTTATTATTAAAATCCGGTAAAACAGGTATTTCAAGCCATGGAATATGAGGCGTAGGAATTCCGTAAACAAATTTTTTAGCAAATAAAAAATCACCTACTAAAAGAGTATTTTTCATAGAACCGGACGGAATTACAAAAGCTTGCGCTATAAAAAAAATAACGATAAAAACTATTATGAAAGTTCCCGTCCAGCTACTGCAAAATTTATATAATTTAGCTAAAATTTTCATCTATTTTAATCTTTTTAAACGGTTTTTTGCGGATTTGATTGTATTTTTAAGAAGCATAGCAATTGTCATAGGGCCTACGCCTCCAGGAACCGGAGTAATAAAGCTGCATTTATTCGCCACATTTTCAAAATCGACATCTCCTACGAGTTTATTATTTTCAAGACGGTTTATGCCTACATCAATCACAACTGTATCATTTTTTACCATATCGGCTTTTAAAAAGTTCGGTTTGCCGATGGCAACTACTATAATATCGGCATCTTTTGTGATTTTGGCTAAATTTTGCGTTTTGCTGTGTGTTACGGTAACGGTTGCATTTGCGTTTAATAAAAGATTTGCCATAGGTTTTCCTACGATATTGCTTCTTCCTATTACAACAGCATTTTTGCCACCGACTTCAATGCCGTATTCTTTAAAAAGTCGCATAATGCCGCAAGGTGTGCAAGGCACAAATCCGTCAAGTCCGCTTACAAGGCGACCCACATTTACAGCATGAAATCCGTCAACATCTTTTTCGCAGCTTATTTTTTCTAAAATTTTGTTTTCGTCTATATGTTTTGGAAGCGGAAGCTGCACTAAAATTCCATCAACTTCATCGTTTTCATTTAAGCTTTGAATTAAATCTATAAGTGCGCTTTCGCTTGTATTTGCTTCAAGTGTGTATTTTAAAGAGCGAATTCCGCAAGCTTTACAAGCTTTTTCTTTGGAATTTACATAAGTTTGGCTGGCTTTATCATCTCCTACCAAAATCACAGCCAGGCACGGAATTACGCCTTTTTCAGTAAGTTGCGCGGCTTCGTTTTTAACCTCTTCTTTTACCTTTGCACTTATTGTTTTGCCGTCAATCAGTTGCATATCTATCCTTTAAAATATAAAATAAACTTAGTATAATATCAAAATTTAGTTGATAATAAATTAAATTTTAAACTCAAAAATTGTATCATTTCTTAAAATTTAAGAGTGGAATTTATGCGAATTTTAGGAATTTTATCGTTTTTTTGTGCTGTTTTGTTCGCTGAAAGCTTTATAAGTGATTATGAATACGGGCAAATGCTTTTTAAAAATCCGCGCGGAATCGGCTGCAATAAATGTCACGGCGAAAACGGCGAAGGAAGTTTGATAGCCACGTATAAAGATTTTAATAAAACTTCTCAGACATATTATGAAAGAAAACTTATAGCGCCGGCAATTGATAAAATTTCATTGCAGGAATTCGCAGACGGCATAACCAACTCAAAAAGTGTAATGCCAAGTTATTTTTTGACGCAAGATGAGATAATAATTCTCTACAAATATATAAAAAAAATCGGTATAAAGGATGAAAAATGAGTAATCATAAAGAATTTTCGGAAGCTTTAAAAGTAATACCAGGAGGTGTCGATTCGCCTGTTCGCGCGTTTAAAAACGTTGAAAGTGAACCTTTTATGGTACAAAAAGGAAAGGGCGCTTACATTTACGACATCGAGGGCAATAAATATTTGGATTTTGTGCAAAGTTGGGGACCTTTGATATTTGGACACGCCGATAAAGATATACAGGATGCTGTTATAAAAACAGCTAAAAACGGACTTAGTTTCGGCGCTTCAAGTCCGCTTGAAACAAAACTTGCAAAACTTATTTTAAGCAAATTCGACTGGCTTGATAAAATTCGCTTTGTATCAAGCGGCACTGAAGCTACAATGAGCGCAATTCGTCTTGCGCGCGGCTTTAGCGGCAAAGATAAAATCATAAAATTTGAAGGTTGTTATCACGGACACAGCGACAGTTTACTTGTAAAAGCTGGAAGCGGAGCTACTACTTTTGGAAGTTCAAGTAGCGCAGGCGTTCCTGAAGATACAGCTAAAAATACATATTTGGCGGTTTATAACGATATAGACAGTGTAAAAAATATCGTAGAAAAAGAAGATATCGGAACAATTATCATAGAGCCTATTGCAGGAAATATGGGGCTTGTTCCGGCGGATAAAGAGTTTTTAATTAAACTTCGTAAAATTTGCGATGAGAAAAAAATTGTGCTTATTTTAGATGAGGTTATGAGCGGTTTTAGAGCAGGCGAACTCGGAAGTTACGGCATTTACGGCATAAAAGGCGATATCGTAACTTTTGGAAAAGTAATAGGCGGAGGAATGAACGTGGCGGCTTTTGCAGGCAAAAAAGAGATTATGGATATGATAAGTCCGTTAGGTCCAGTGTATCAAGCAGGAACTCTTAGCGGAAATCCGGTTTCAATGGCGGCAGGAATCGCATCTCTTACCAAAATTTTTGCCAGCAGAAATCTTTATACTAAACTTGAAAATTTGGCGAATATGTTTATGATAGGTTTAAAAAACATCGCTAAAAATCATGGAATAGCGCTTCAGGTAGCGGTTAGAGGAAGTATGTTCGGATATTTTTTCACGGACAAAGCGGTAAAAAACTACAATGACGCATTAAGCGCGGATACAAAAATGTTTGCGAAATTTCATTCAGGAATGATAAAAGAGGGAATTTTTCTTGCGCCGTCTCAATTCGAAACAGGATTTATCTGCGATGCGATGAGCGAAAAAGAGATAAATTTCGCGCTTAAAAAAGCAAATAAGGTTTTCGATGAAATTTCAAAAGATTCGGCAAAAAAGGCAAATAAAACTAAAATTTGCTCTAAAAAAACTGTTAAAAAATCAGTAAAAAATAAAAAATGAAACCGACTGAAAATTTAAATAAAATAGTTCGCGGAGCGGACGCTTTAAGCCTTGGAATTTCAATTGTAGTTGCTATTTTAATCGGTGTAGGACTTGGAATTTGGCTTAAAAAACTTACAGGCTCTACGACGATTTTTATCGTTTGTGTGATTTTCGGTATTTTGGCAGCTATTTTAAATGTGTATAAATCATTTAAAATGCTTCAAAATTCGTTAAAAGAGCTTGAAGATGATCCGAAATATAAAAATTATAAATTTGACGATGAGGACGATGAGTGAAAAAAATCATTAAATTTTATTTTTTAGCGGATTTTTTACTCATCGCGTTTAGTATCTTTATCGGAAAAATTTTTCTATTAAATACGCAAGTCGGCTTTTTAGGTGCGCTATTTATTATCTTAATATCATTTAAAAGTTTAAAAGATAAAATTTCAACCGAAGCTTTAAAAGTAAGAATCGGTGAAAGTGAAATTTCAGCAGATGAAGCCGATAAAAAGCCGAAAATTTTCTCAAAAGCCGCATTTTATTTTTTTGCGCCTCTTAAAATTTTAGCTTATGCTGGCTTTTTTGCAGCGCTTTATTATTTAAATAAATTTTCACTTTTTTCGCCGTCAGGTTTGATTTGCGGTATCAGCATCATTCCTTTGGTAACGTTGATTTTTAAAATTAAGGAGTAGAAATGGAAATTTTTGTTACGTTTATTACGTTTTTTTGTTTTTTGATTTTTATAATAGCGTCTTTAAGTATAAAAATCGTATCTCAATCCGATGTCGTAGTAATCGAGCGTCTTGGCAAATTTCACAAAATTTTGGATAGCGGGTTTCATATAATTATTCCGTTTTTTGATAAAGCTCGCGCCAAAATGAGCGTCAGAGAACAGCTTGTAGATATTATGAAACAGCAAGTTATCACAAAAGATAACGTAAATATCGCAGTTGACGGCATTGTTTTTCTAAAAGTAGTAGATGGAAAAATGGCGCTTTATAATGTCGAAAATTATAAAAAAGCAATTTCAAATCTTGCTATGACGACACTTCGTTCGGCAATAGGCGAAATGAGCTTAGATAGTACACTTAGCAGCCGTGATCAGCTTAATTCAAAACTTCAAATCGCTCTTGGCGATGCGGCGGATAACTGGGGCATAAAAATTATGCGTGTTGAAATTTCAGAAATTTCGGTTCCGATCGGGATTGAAGAGGCTATGAATCTACAAATGAAAGCTGAACGTGAAAAACGTGCAATCGAGCTGAAAGCCGAAGCTGAAAAGGCAGCTCTAATTCGCAATGCGGAAGCTTTGAAACAAGAAAAAGTTTTGCAAGCTGAAGCAATTGAAAGAATGGCGGACGCGAAAAAATACGAGCAAATCGCACTTGCTGAAGGCCAAAAAAATGCTATGCAAAATATTAACGAAGCGATGAGTATTTCAAAATTCGCAGCCGAATATCTACTTGCTCAAGGCAGAGTCGCGGCTTTTAATGAACTTTCAAAAAGCACTTCTAAAGATAAAATTTTAGTTCCTTATGAAACAACCGAACTTATCGGCTCACTTAGTGTTTTGAAAGAATTTATCTCATCTAAAAGCGAAAAAAAGGAATAAAATGAGCGCCGTGATTTTGCTTATCATCGGCGTTTTACTGATGATTTTAGAAGTTTTGTTTTTGGATTTCACGCTTTTCTTTTTTGGACTTGGATTTACGGCTGTCGCTATCATCAGCTTTTTTGTGAAAATTTCGTGGCAAGTGCAAATTCTGTGTGCTTTTGTATTGGCTTTAGTTTTACTTTTTACGCTTAAAAAGCCCATTAAAATGTATTTTCGTAAGAGCGGAGAAGAATTTAATCAAGAATTTTTAAACGAAACCGGCATAGGCGAAATCAACAATAAAATGATTTATTATAAAGGCACATTTTGGAAAAGCGATGAAATTTCAGATATGAAAGATGGCGATAAAGTTGAGGTCTTAGGCGTTAAAAACGGGAAAATCATAATAAAGAAAAATTGATTTTTTAAATTTGATTTAAAATTTGTCATACCTAATTTTAAAATTTTAAAAGTATGGCAAGATGTTTTAATATCATTTTTTTACTTAATATTTTATTGACACCATAAATCACAGCTTTTTATAAAATTCTTTTACCTTTTAATAATCTTATTTTACACTTTTACCAACTATAATATATAAGTTGCAAAGTTACGCGAGCAGTTCAGGTTTTAGATTAAAACTTTTTTAAAGCTATCTTTATTTTAGTAATTTTTTACACCATATTGATTAAAATAAATATCTCCAGACAACAATCAAGATGAGCTATTGCTAAAAACGCAAATATTTTTAAATTTTTACTTTGTTGTCAGCAAAATAACTTTTAAAATCAAAGCATAAAAACTAAAACTATTTTTTTATTAATTCTATAATAAAATCAATCTACATAATTTTTTAATTTTGATAAAATCCGCTATTATTGTTTTTATTTAGCAGTCGCATTTTTATAAGGAAAATTATGCTAATATGCAAACAGATTTTTGTAAAAAAGGTATAGAATTGAGACTTGGTGTAAATGAAACAGTTGATTTGATAGAAAATGCGCCGTTTTGTGAGCTTGGTGCTATGGCATTTGCCAAAAAAAGAGAACTCCACCCTGATAAAATCACTACTTTTATAGTAGATAGAAATATAAATTATACAAATATATGCTTTGTGGATTGCAAATTTTGCGCTTTTTGCAGACACGTAAATGATGATGAAGCTTATATTTTGAGTTTTGAAGAAATTAGTAAAAAAATCGATGAACTTTTGGAAATTGGCGGCACACAAATTCTTTTTCAAGGCGGTGTGCATCCGAAACTAAAAATTGATTATTATGAAAATTTGGTTGATTTTATACATAAAAAATATCCGCAAATCACGATTCACGGTTTTTCCGCCATTGAGATCGATTATATCGCAAAAGTTAGTCATATTTCGGCTATTGAAGTTTTAAAAAGGCTTCAAAACAAAGGACTTTACAGTATTCCAGGAGCCGGAGCGGAGATTTTGAGCGATAGAGTTCGAGATATTATCGCACCTAAAAAATGTTCAAGCGGGCGTTGGCTTGAAATACATTCTCTAGCACATTCAATAGGTATGAAAACTACAGCTACGCAGATGTTCGGCACTGTCGAAACTACGCGTGAAATTGTGGAGCATTGGGAAAAAATCAGAGATTTACAGGATAAAACGGGCGGGTTTCGCGCATTTATTTTATGGAGCTTTCAAAGCGAGCATACAAAACTTATAAAAGAGCACCCGGAAATTTCAAAACAAAGTTCAAATCGTTATTTAAGACTGGTTGCGGCTGCGAGACTTTTTTTAGATAATTTTAAAAATATTCAAAGTTCTTGGGTCACACAAGGCTCATATATAGGGCAGTTGGCTTTAAAATTCGGTGCAAACGATCTTGGCTCCACCATGATGGAAGAAAACGTCGTAAAAGCGGCCGGAGCAAGCTTTAGAATGAGTCAAAACGAAATGGTAACTCTTATAAAAGAAATAGACGAAATTCCTGCCAAACGCAATACAAATTATGATATATTGGAAATCTACAAATGAAAAAACTTGAAATTTCAGTAAAAAATGTACGTGTGCCGCTTCTTTATGAATATGATAACAGCTTACCTGTCGGGCTTTTTCGCATTGTTTTTAAAGTCTCAGGAAAAGTGGCTGAAAAAATAAAAGGAGTAGCAAGAGTTGTTTCAAATATGCTTGAAGACGGCACTTTAAGTTTGCCTGGAGCAAAATTTGCAAAGTTTCTTGAAATAAAAGCTGTAGAATTAAGCGTGTCGGCCGGCTTTGAGACGTTTGTAATAGAGTTTAATTCTTTAAAAGAGCATTTCGGCTTTGCACTTGATAAGTTTGATGAGCTTTTACGCGAACCTAATTTCAGTGAAGAGTGTCTGAAAAAGGTAAAATTTCAAACGATAAGCGAAATAAAAAGTCTTAAAACTGAATTTGATTATGTAGCGCAAAATGCGTTAAATGAGCTGCTTTATACAAATGACGCTCTTTCGTATCCTTTGATAGGTGATGAAAAAAGCGTGGAAAAAATTTCGCTTGAAAATGTACGCGAATTTTTTGAAATTTTGGATTTAAAAAATGCGTTTGTTGTTGTTTGCGGCGATATTGATTTGCAAAAATTTACTCCTGAAATTTCAAAAATTTTAGAAAATTTACCCGTTGGAAAAAAGCGTGAATTACCTGTTTTTAGACCGTCAAGCAAAAAACAAACTAAAATTTTAAAAGAAAAAAGCGAGCAGGCGTTTATTTATTTCGGCGCGCCTTATGATGTAAATAAAGATGAACGATATAAGGCGAACGTTGCGATGAATGTTCTTGGGAGCAGCGGTTTCGGAACGCGCCTTATGGAAAGTATCCGTGTGAAAAACGGACTTGCATATTCGGCTTATGCCAGGGCAAACTTAAATCTAAGTCACAATCAAATTTCAGGATATCTGCAAACCAAAAATGAAAATTATAGTCGCGCAATAAAACTTGTAAAAAAGGAATTTGCAAATTTTGTAGAAAACGGAATAAGCCAAAAAGAGCTTGAAAATACTAAAAAATTCCTGCTTGGAAGTGCGCCGCTTCAAAAAGAGACGATGTTTAAAAGGCTTAAAATTTTGCAAAATGAATATTATTCAGGTGTGGAATTCGGTGAATTTGAGCGAAATTTACAAAAAATCGCCGATTTGAAATTAAGCGAAATCAACGATTTTATAAGCGCGCACAGCGAAATTTCAGATCTCAGTTTTGCAAGCGTTTGCGGGGAAAATTTTGTATAATTTTGACGAAAAAGATTGCAAAAAATTAGCAAAAATGGGCGTTTCAAGTTTGCTTGATCTGGTTCTTATTTTGCCAAAAAGTTTTGATGATTTAAGTGTAAAAAATGAGCCGAACGAGGGCGATAATACAGTAGAAATAGAAACTAAAACTTTACAAAGCAGGAATTTTATACTTAATATTACAGCTTTTTGTTACACTTGGAACTGTGATATCAAAATCACGATTTTCAATGCCAGAGCGTGGCATTTCGGAGCTTTTAAAAAAGGTAAAAAGTTTTTTATACACGGAAAAAGTAACTTTAATTTCGGTTTTTGGCAATTCGTAAATCCAAAAATTGTAACAAAAATCGGTGAAATTTCGCCTCATTATAAACTTGATTTAAAAGACGCCAGTGTGCAGGAAATTTTGAAAAAATATATAAATTACGATGCTTTGATACAAGAAGGCTTAAATGAAGTTGAAGCGAATTTTATAATTCAAATCCACAAAAACAGCCAAAATAGCGTAAAAATCATCAAAAATTTGGATTTAAACGAAAAAGATCGAAAAATTTTAAGCTTTATTGAAATTTTCAGCTATTTAAAAAAACTGAGAGCTAAAAAACTTGATTTTCCTTGCAAAAATTTTACGCTTACAGATATTTCAGCGTGGATTTCAAAGCTTCCTTTTAAGCCGACAAACGATCAGCAAAAAGCGATTGATGATATCAAAAATGATTTAAGTTCGCCGATTGCTTCAAAACGCGTGATAATGGGTGATGTAGGAAGTGGAAAGACGCTGGTGATTTTGGCGGCCGCTTTGATGAATTATCCTCAAATCAGCTATTTAATGGCGCCGACCAGTATTTTAGCCGAGCAAATTTTTAACGAAGCAAAAAGGCTTTTGCCGGATTTTATGAATACTATTTTGGTAAAAAGCGGTGAAAAAACACTTAATTTAAACGGTGCGAATCTTGTTATAGGCACACACGCACTGCTTTATCACAATTTAGCAAAAAGTAATCTTGTAATGGTTGACGAACAGCACAGATTCGGCTCAAATCAACGCGATAAAATCGCAGAGCTTACAAAAGACGGCAAATACAGAGCAAATTTTTTACAGTTTTCGGCTACACCGATTCCTAGAACTCTAAGTATGATTCAAAGCGAATACGTGAGTTTCAGTTTTCTAAAACAAATGCCGTTTAAAAAAGATATTCGCACGACAATTATCCAAAATAATGGTTTTAGCGAGCTTTTAAGGCATATAAAATCTGAAATTTCAAACGGCAGGCAAGTTATCATCGTCTATCCGCTCGTAGAAGAGAGTCAAACTTCGATTTATCAAAGTTTGGACGAAGGTGCGTCGTTTTGGCAAAAAAGATTTGAAAATGTGATGATAACGCACGGAAAAGATAAAGATAAAGACAAAAAACTTGAAATTTTTAGAGATAGCGGAAGTTTGCTTTTGACTACTACTGTAGTGGAAGTAGGAATTTCACTTCCACGTCTTAGCATTATTGTATTTAACTATTTCGATTACGATGAAGATATCGCACTGAAAGCAAAAGAACGTCTTAAAAAATTTAAAATTTCACAAAATGATGAGATGAAATTTTAAATTCTACACTGTAATTTACAAATTTCATATAAAATAAATTTATTATGAAATTTCAAAAATATCCTATTTCAAAATTTTAAAGAACAAATTTATAAAATTTAAAAATATTTTAAAAAATATTCTATGACTTTACGCTCATTTTCGAGATTTGTCGGTGCGCCGTGTCCTGGATATATTTCAAAATTCTGTTTAATTTTTAAAATGTTTTGCAGTGAAATTTTCATATCTTCTTGATTTGAAAACGGAAAATCGCTTCTGCCGACGGAACCGCGAAATATAACATCGCCGCTAAAAATTTTTGTATCGACCGGCGAAAACATCTCATCCAATGTTTCGGCGTTTCTGTTTATTTTTCCGTTATTTACAAAAATCATCGAACATCCTGGTGTATGACCTGCAAAATGCGCAAATTTAACATTAAAATTTCCAAAAGTCAGAATTTCATCACCGCTCAATAAAAAATCAGGTGGAAATACATCATTCAGCTTTTCAAACGGATCTTTCGTACAAAAAAATTCATCTTTTTCGTGGATATAAATTTTTATTCCTGAATTTTGCAGAATTTTATCATCATAAGTATGATCAAAATGTCCGTGTGTATTTAATACGGCTAAAATTTTATTCGTATTTTTAAGCACCCAAGGCGCAGCATTTTCTCCTGGATCTATTACAAGATCGCCCGATGTTCCTTTTATAATGTAGCAATTTGTGCCGTATTCTCCGAAAGCTTTTGATAAAATTTCCATAATTTTTCCTTAAAATTTTATATTTTAATTCGAATTTTATCCAAAAAAAGCTAAAATTCTAAAACAAAAAATATGGAATCAAAATGAACTTTATAAAAACCGAAAAAAAACTTATAAAATTTCTTAAAAAATCACTCTCTAAAACATACACTGAAAATTTTATTGTCGGCATTAGCGGCGGGCTCGATAGTGCCGTAGTTTCGGCACTTTGCGCCAAAGCAAAACCAAAAAATACTTTTGGACTTATTTTGCCTGCAAAAAGTTCCGATAAGAAAAATTTAAACGACGCTATATCACACTGCGAAAAATGGGGAATAAAATATGAAATTATAAGTATAGAGCCGTTTTTGCAGGCATTTCGTGATAGTCAGAATGATGAAATTTCTCGCATCAGACTTGGAAATTTTGCCGCTAGAGTTCGTATGAGTCTGCTTTATGATTTTAGCGCTAAAATTTCAGGTGTAGTGGTAGGAACAAGTAATTTAAGTGAACGAATGCTAGGATACGGTACAATTTACGGCGATTTGGCATGTGCGTTTAATCCTATCGGCGAACTTTTTAAAACGGAAATTTTCGAGTTCGCAAAATTTTTAAATATAGATGAAAAAATTATATCAAAAGCTCCTAGCGCCGATCTTTGGGAAGGTCAAAGCGACGAAGGCGATTTAGGATATGATTATGCATCGCTTGATGAAATTTTACGCGCAATTTTGCGCAAAAAATCTCTTGCGAAATTTGATCAGGAAACTATAAATTTCATACAAAATAGAATAAAAAACAATAAATTTAAATTAAAAATGCCTAAAATTCTGCATTTAAAAGGATAGAAAATGCAAAATATTCCATTTTTTCGTGCTCATATAGACGAAAACGAAACATCACTGATAAATAAAGCATTGGCAAATAACAATACACGAATGGTCAGCGTTTTTGAAGAAGATGTAAAACATTTTTTCGGTGTCAAACATGCTGTTTCTACCGATAACGGCGCGAATTCACTTCATCTTGCTCTTTGTGCTATGGGAATAAAAAGAGGCGATAAAATTATTTGCTCGGTAAATGCTTTTCCAAGCGTGCCTGAATCGATTCGCAGATTTGATGCGGAAGCGATTTTGGTTGATATAAATGAAGACGATTTTAATATAAACGTGGCCGAGTTTGAGCGAACGTTAAAAGAGCACAACCATAAAAAATTAAAAGGAGCTTTTATAACTCACGTAGGCGGACAAAGCGCCGAAATGGATGAAATTTATGCACTTGCCAGGAAATATAATATAAAAATCATCGATGATGCCAGCAGAGCTATGGGAACTACATACAACGGCGTAAAGATCGGCTCTATAAAAGATTCTTTTATTTCCTGTTTTCAAATAAATCCGCAAGCGCAAGACGCTATTTCTACGGCGGGATTTTTTACCACAAATGATGATGAAGTGGCGAAAAACGCCAGACTTTTACGCAATCACGGCATTGTTTCGGAAGGTTTTGATAAAGATGGAAATATAAATTATATCTACGATGTAACGGCAATCGGTCAAAAATGCGATTTAAACTCGATAAATGCGGCATATGCAAAAGCTCAGCTTTATAAAACGCCAAGTTTTATAGCGCGCCGTCAGGAAATAGCGAAAATTTATGACGAAGAGCTTTCCGAATGCGCGCACGTGCAAATTCCGATTAAAAAACGAAATCACACGTATTCTCATTACATAGTCAAAATCGATAAAAACAGAGATAATTTTGCACGCCAGTTAAAAGCCGCAGGAATCAACGTTTCGTTGCATTATATTCCGATTTATCTGCTTAGTTATTACAAAAACAAATACGGTTATAAAGTCAGTGATTTTCCACATGCCCTACGTTGCTACCAAAAAATACTTTCGCTTCCGATTTATGCGGCTCTTGGCGATGATGAAGTTTATTACATTTGCAATAAAATTAAAGAAATAGCAGCCACTCGTGCTTAAAAACGATTTTTTTATTTGGGGCGAGAAATATTTTTACGCCCCTGATTTATTTCAAATTTCTCTTGCAATTTTGCTTTTGCCGTTCAGTTTTATATATTTTTGCGTTGTTTGTTTAAATAAATTTTTTGCAAAACCTGAAAATTTCGGTATTCCGATTATAAGTGTTGGAAATTTAACGCTTGGCGGAAACGGTAAAACACCGCTTACAATGGCGATTTTTAATGAGTTTTCACCAAAGTTTAAAACGTTTATAATTTTGCGCGGTTATGCCAGAAAAAGTAAGGGATTAGTTTTGGTTGCTAAAGATGGCGAAATTTTATGTGATATCGATAAAAGCGGCGATGAAGCAATGCTTTTTGCAACAAAGCTTAAAAATTCAAATGTCATTGTAAGTGAAAATCGTAAAATTGCTATAAATTATGCGAAAAATTTAGGCGCAAAGCTTATTTTACTGGATGACGGATTTTCAAAATTCGATATTTTAAAATTTGATATTTTGTTACGTCCGAATATCGCGCCGAAGCTAAATTTCATACTTCCAAGCGGCGCGTGGAGATATCCTGAATTTTTTTATCGCTATGCCGATTTCATTCCAAATCAAAATGATATAAAACATAACTCAAAAATCATAAATGAAACGCCGAAAATGGTGTTGATTACAGCGATTGCGAAGCCGAATCGTTTGAGTAAATTTTTTAATAAAACAGCGGCGCAGGTGTTTTTTAGAGATCATTATGAATTTAATGAAAAAGAACTTGAGAAAATCGTGCAAAAATACGGCGCTACAAGCATTTTAACTACTGAAAAAGATTTCGTAAAAATGCAAAATTTCAAGTTTAAATTTTCTGTAATCATACAGGAGACAAAAATCAGCGAAAATTTTAAAACAGAGCTTCAACAATACATTAGCCAAAATTTGATAAAATAAAAACTTTTATAAAAAGGAAATTTTATGATAAAAAAATCAAAAACGGCTGAAGTAATAATCTCGGCACTGCCTTATATACGCAAGTTCAGAGATAAGATTTTTGTTATAAAATACGGCGGCGCAGCGCAGACTGATGATAATTTGAAACTTAATTTCGCTCGCGATATTGTACTTTTGCATATGGTCGGCATAAAAATCATAATTATTCATGGCGGCGGCAAAAAAATAAATCAGACATTGGATCTTTTGGGCGTTAAAAGCGAGTTTGCAGATGGCCTTAGAATAACAGATAAAAAAAGTATTGAAATCGTGGAAATGGTGCTAAGTGGCGCCGTAAATAAACAAATCACGGCACTTTTAAATCAAAACGGCGCAAAAGCGATCGGCATTTGCGGAAAAGACGCGAATCTGCTTGAAGCTGAAGTTTTAAGCGGTGGAAAATACGGCTTTGTAGGCGAAATAAAAAACGTAAATGTAAATTTTTTAAAAGATTTACTTACAAATGATTATATACCTGTAATAGCGCCTATCGCTGCAAACGAAAAAAACGAAACTTTCAATATAAACGCCGATCTTTGCGCAAGCAAAATCGCAAGCGCTTTAAAAGCGGATAAAATCGTATTTTTGAGTGATATTGACGGCGTTTTAGGTAAAAACGGCGAACTGATAAGCAAATTAAATCCGAATTTAATCGAAAATCTCAAAAAAGACGGCACGATAAGCGGTGGAATGATTCCGAAAATCGATGCTTGCGTAGAATGTATAGAAAATGGGGTTAAAAATGCTCATATAATAAACGGTAAAATTCCTCATTCTATACTTTTGGAGCTTTTTACGGATAACGGAATCGGCAGTATGGTGAAAGAAGTTTTTTAAAAAAAATGTTTAATAAAAAAGTTGTTTTTGATTATCCAAAACCAGTAAAATTAATAAAACAAATGATTAATTTATGCACTAATCCAAATGATAACGATATAATTTTAGACTTTTTCGCAGGAAGCGGTACTACAGCGCACGCTGTTATGGAATTAAATGCCGAAGACGGCGGAAACAGAAAATTTATTTTAGTGCAGATCGATGAAAAAATCGATGAACAAAAATCAAAAACGGCTTATGATTTTTGTAAGAACGAATTGAAAAGTAAAATTCCTGTTATCAGCGATATAACTGTAGAACGCGTGAAAAGAGCGGCTGCAAAAATAAAAAAAGAAAAAAACACGGATTTCGGTTTTAAAATTTTCAGTATAGAAAACAGAGTAAAACTTCAAAAGCGAAAAGAAGAGCTGAACCTTACCGTGAGAAATATTTCACCGTTTGATGCAGCTTTAAATTTGATGCTTTCAAGCGGAAAAACGTTGGATTGCGATTTGATGGAAATATTTAAAGATAAACTTTATCGATATGAAGAGAGTTTTTATCTGGTGGATTGCGATGATGATGTTTTAAAATTTTTAAGGCAGCATAAAGAGTGCGAAATTTTTATAGACGGTTACGAAAATTTATCTTTGCAAAATTTTTTAAATTTAAATGAAATTTTTAAAGATAAAATAACAGTGATTTATTAAGGAGATATTATGAAGCTTTTTTCTACAAGAGATACAAAAGACAGTGTTGAATTTTCAGAAGCGCTTTTAAATCCGAGTGCGGCTTTCGGTGGACTTTACGCGCCTGAAATTTTGCCTGTCTGCGATAAGAAATTTTGGCAGGAGAGCGAAAATTCAAGTTACAGAGATTTTGCTTTAAAGGTTATAGAAAAATTCGGTTTTGATATTTCAGGCGAAATTTTTGCGGAAGCACTTAAAAGATATGAAAATTTTGATGATCAAAAATGCCCCGTAAAATTTAAAAAATTCAGCGAAAACTGTGAAATTCTGGAGCTTTATCATGGACCTACAAGAGCTTTTAAGGATATGGCGCTTCAGCCTTTCGGTGAAATTTTAAGCAAAATCGCCGTTTTGCGCAAAGAAAATTATCTGATAATGTGCGCTACAAGCGGCGATACAGGACCTGCTACATTACAAACTTTTGCAAATGCAAAAAACACGCGCGTAATTTGTCTGTATCCTAAAAACGGCACAAGCGAAGTGCAAAGACTTCAAATGGTAAATGTAGATGCCAAAAATCTGAAAACTATAGGTATAAAAGGAAATTTCGATGATGCGCAAAGAGCATTGAAAAATCTTTTAGCCGATAATGAATTTAAAGATGAGCTTGCTGCAAACGGTTTAAAATTGAGCGCCGCAAACTCTGTAAATTTCGGACGAATTTTATTTCAAATCATATATTATCTTTTTGCAAATCTGCATTTTAAAGGGCGAAATTTCAATGTAATCGTGCCAAGCGGAAATTTCGGAAATGCGCTTGGAGCGTATTATGCTAAAAAAATGGGTGCGAATATCGCAGATATCTGTATTGCTTCAAATGCAAACAATGTCTTGACAGAGCTTTTTACAAAAGGCATTTATGACTTGAGAAAGCGTTCGCTTATCAAGACGATGAGTCCGGCTATGGATATTTTAATAAGTTCGAATGTTGAGCGGCTTTTGTTTGATAAATTCGGCGATATCAGAACGCGCGAACTTATGAGAGATTTAAAGGAAAACAGATTTTACAGGCTTACGGACGATGAACTGAAAGAGCTTAAAAATGATTTTAAAGCGGGCTTTTCAAATGATGAAGAGTGCTCTGAAATAATTAAAAAAGTAAGTGAAAAAGGAATTTTAATCGATCCTCACACCGCAAATTGTTTTAAACTGATAAATGAAAACGGGAAAAATTTAATCGTATCGACCGCCGAATGGCTGAAATTTACACCATCAATGGTAAAAGCTATAAATGGCGGTATGAAAAGCGATGAAAAAAGCGAAATGAATGCGCTTGCGGAAAAATTTAATGTTAAAATTCCAAAAAGTATTTCATCGCTTTTCGAAAGAAGTGAAATTCACAAAGATATCGCAGAACAAAATGAAATAAAAAATAAAATTATAGAATGGATAAAAAAATGATAGTAATTCCTGCCAGACTAGCTTCAACGCGTTTTAAAGATAAAATTTTATGTGATATAAAAGGTATGCCGATGTTTATAGCGACAGCAAAAAACGCTTTAAAAGTGGACGATGTGCTGATTGCAGTAGATGACGAAAAAGTGCTTAAAATAGCCCGAAAATATGAATTTAAAGCGATTATGACGGATAAAAATCATCAAAGCGGCACAGATAGAATAAATGAAGCTGTGCAAAATTTCGGCATTAAAGATGACGAAATAATAATCAATGTTCAAGCCGATGAGCCTTTTTTCGAGTCTGAAAATTTGCGTAAATTTAAAGATTTTGCCGCTAGAAAAATTACTTCAAACGAAGCTTTTATGGCAAGTTGTTACAAAAAAGTAAGTTATGAAGATGCCGAAAATCCGAATCTTGTGAAAGTCGTGCTTGATAAATTTGAAAATGCGATATATTTCAGTCGCGCGCCGATACCATATCCAAGAGCGGAATTTCACGATTATTTCGGACATATCGGCATTTATGCCTACAGCGTTAAAAATTTGCGCGAATTTTGCGCTTTTGCGCCTTCTATTTTGGAAAATACGGAAAAACTGGAACAGCTTCGCGCACTCTCAAACGCTAAAAAAATCGCAATGTGCGAAATAAAAACCGCAAGTATCGGCATTGATACAAAGCAGGATTACGAAGCGGCGTTAAAGAAATTAATATGACAAAAGATAAATTTATACAGGAAAATTCACATTATATAGAGTTACTGCAAAAATTTTGCAATGATAAATTCGGCAAAGGTTCAAAATTAAGTGGAAGTTTGCAGCTGAATTATAAAGGCGAATTTTTAGGCGAACTTCCGTATGAACTTTGTAAAGAGTGCGAAGAGCTGCTTTTTGAGATAAACGGAAAATTTTTAACATGCCCGATTGCTAAAAAACCGAAATGCAGCGAGTGTTTGCAAAACTGTTTCAAACCTGAAATTTGGAAAAAAATCGAACTTATTTTGCCGAAACAGGAGCAAGACAGCCTCAGTAAAATTAAAGAGTTTTTAAATAAGGAAATCATATGAGCGAAGCCGAATATCTAAAAGCGGTGGAAACGCTCAATATCTGGGCAAAAGCTTATTATACGCAAGATAATCCTTTAGCTACGGACATCGAATATGACGTGCTTTATAAAAAAGTCGAAACTTTTGAAAATGAGTTTCCTGATTTAAAAGTTTCCTATTCGCCTACTAATCGTGTGGGAGATGCCGTAAGTGAAGGTTTTGAAAAGATAAATCACAAAGCGAAAATGTGGTCTATGGAAGATATTTTTGATGATAACGAGCTTTTGGCTTGGCTTGAACGCGGCGAAAAAGCGGGTTTGGAATTTTTCGTTGAGCCGAAATTTGACGGAGCAAGTTTAAATTTAACTTATGAAAACGGCGTTTTAATTTCGGCAGGAACGCGCGGAAATGGTGAAACAGGCGAAAATGTAACGCAAAATGCGAAAGTTATAAACTCTATTCCTTTGCAAATCGATTATAAAGAAAAAATTGAAATCAGAGGCGAAGTCGTAATCGCCAAAAGTGATTTTGACGCACTTAATGATGAGCGCGCGAACAGCGGTGAAAATCTTTTTGCAAATCCTAGAAATGCGGCAGCCGGAAGTCTTCGCCAACTTGACAGCGCCGTGGTAAAATCGCGCCATTTAAAATTTTTTCCTTGGGATGTCGGAGAAAATTCTCTAAATTTTAAAAAACACAGTGAAATTATGGAGTTTGTGCGAAATTTAGGTTTTTTAAAAGATGATTTTGTAAGAGTTTGCGCTTCTTTGGCGGATTTAAGAAAAGCCTACGTGGATTTACACGAAATGCGAGAACGTAAAGATATTTTAATGGATGGAATGGTAATTCGTATAAATGAACTTACAAAATGTGAAAATATGGGTTATACAATTAAATTTCCACGCTTTATGGTCGCGTATAAATTTCCGCCTGTCGAAAAAGCGACTAAACTTATCGATATAAATTTACAAGTCGGCCGCACAGGTGTAATCACGCCTGTAGGAGTTTTGGAGCCTGTAAATATAGATGGCGCAACAGTGCGAAACGCCACACTTCATAATTTCGATGAAATCGCGCGTCTTGGGCTTATGAAAGGCGATATCGTAAGTATAATACGAAGCGGCGATGTAATTCCTAAAATTACAGGTGTTTTCGGTGCGCGCAGAAATGGAAGTGAAACGCCGATAAAAAGACCGGAGTTTTGTCCCGTTTGCGGAAGCAGACTTTTGGTGGAAGATATTTTTATAAGATGTCAAAATCTCACTTGTAAGGCGCGTATTGTAAATTCGCTGATATATTTTTGCTCTAAAAAATGTATGAATATAGACGGTCTTGGCGAAGCTATCATAAATACACTTTTTGAAAAAGGTAAAATTGTAAATATATCGGACATTTACACATTGAAAGCTGATGATTTGGAAGGACTTGAAGGATTTAAAGACAAAAAAATTGCAAATCTTTTAGCATCTATTGAAAATAGTAGGATTTCGCCACTTTACAGGTTTATTACAGCGCTTGGAATCGAACATATAGGCGAAGTGGCCGCCAGAAAAATCGCTGAAATTTTCGGTGAAAATTGGCTGAATGCAAGTTTTGATGAAATTTTAAAAATTGACGGATTCGGTGAAGCGATGGCGAAAAGTTTTGTCGGTTTTTGTGAGATAAATCGCGAAAAAATTGAAAATTTACTTTCTTTTTTGCATTTAAGCGCCCAAAAAACTGAAATTTCACAAAATATTTTTACAAAAAAAACTGTTGTAATTACAGGAACTCTCAGCATTTCGCGCGACGAGATGAAAGAAAAACTCATCAAAATGGGTGCAAATGTAACAAACTCTGTTTCTAAAAAAACGGATTTCGTGCTTTTTGGAAAAGATGCCGGAAGTAAGCTTGAAAAAGCAAAAACGCTTGGCGTAAAAGCGATAAGCGAAGACGAGTTTAAGGAAATGCTTTGAGATTTGACAAATTCGTTGCAAGTAAATTAAACATAAGCAGAAATCAGGCGAGTGCGTTGATAGAGGCGGAAAAAATTTTATTAAACGGCGAAATATGCGCTAAAAATTCATTTGAAATTTCTAGCGGAGATATCGATGTGATTGATGAAATTTATGTAGGACGCGGCGCTTTAAAACTTAAAAGTTTTTTAAAATCCATAAAAAAAGCCACGTTCGGCGCTAAAATTTTTGATGAAATAAATAATGCCAAATGTCTTGATATAGGAAGCTCTACTGGAGGATTTGTGCAAATTTTACTTCAAAATGGCGCAAAAAGCGTAGTAGCGCTTGATGTCGGCACTTCTCAACTGGCTGAAATTTTAAAAAATGATGAGCGTGTAGAAGTGTGTGAGAATACCGATATTCGCTCTTTTGAAAGCAAAATCAAATTTGATTTTGTAACATGTGACGTAAGTTTTATTTCACTTAATTTAATTATAGAGCGCATTTTAAAATTATCAAAAAAATACGTAATAATTCTTTTTAAACCGCAATTTGAAGTCGGAAAAGAGGCAAAAAGAGATAAAAAAGGCGTCGTTAAAGATGAAAAAAAAATTGCACTGGCAAAAGCGCTTTTTGAGCAAAATATTTATAGCTCGGGTGCTGAAATTCTGCTCTGCGAGCTTTGTCAAATTGCCGGTAAAAACGGCAATAATGAATATTTTTATTTAATACAAAAGGAAAAAGATGTTTAAGAAAATCATATGTTTTTTATTTTTAGCTGTTTTTATCAGTTCGTGCGCACAAAAAAACACGGACACTTTTAAAGCCGAAGTTGTTGCGAATTTCGAACTTTCAAAATTTCTTGGTCTTTGGTATGAAATTGCAAATTATGACGGTAAAAATGATGAAAACAATGTAATTTTAGAATTTTATGCTGATAAAATCGGTGAAGTAAGCATTATGAAATCATCAAATATCGGTGAAAAACCACAAAAATTGCAAGTTTCAAATTTAAATTTTCCGTTAGGATCAACAGTCGGCAGTTTTGAAATAAATAAATTTATGCTTAAAAAAACTTATAATATTGTTAAAATTGAGCCTAATTACGATTACGCCTTAATTTTTTCAGATGACGGAAAAGAGCTATTTATGCTTTCTCGCACAAAAACAATGCCGGAAATTATTCGTTATCTTTATTCTCAAAGTGCCAAAAATAACGGTTTTGATCTTAAAAAACTAAATTGGGTGAAGCAGAAATGAGCCGAAATTTGCAAAATTTTATGCAAAATATTACGCAAATTGCAATTGGAAATTTTGACGGAATTCATAAAGCTCATCAGGTTTTGATTAAAAAACTGGGCGAAAATGGCGCTGTAGTGGTAATTTTAAATGAAAATAAAAATTTGACGCCTTATAAATTCAGAGAAAATTTCAGTAATTTGCCGTTTATTTATTTTGAGTTGAATACTTTGCGAAATTTAAGCGGCGGTGAGTTTTTAGATTTTTTGAGCAAAAAATTTCCGCATTTAAATAAAATTGTAGTCGGATACGATTTTCGTTTCGGTAAAGATCGCGCTTTTGATACGAACTTTTTGCGAAAAAATTTTTCCGGGGAAGTTTATGTAATGCCTGAGTTTAAAATCGAAGGTATCGGTGTACACAGCTCTTTGATAAAGGATTTTTTAGACAAAGGCGAACTTGAAAATGCAAAAAAATTTCTTGGAAGAGATTATGAAATTTCAGGAGAAATTGTCAAAGGGCAGGGGCTTGGAAAAGTCTCTTTGGTAGCGACTTTAAATATTCGGGCGGATAATTTCTATTTGCCTAAAAACGGTGTTTACTCATCTTTTTGCAGTCTTGATAACAGTGCATGGCAAAAAAGTGTGAGTTTTATCGGCGTGCGTGAAAGCACCGATGGAAATTTTGCAATCGAAACGCATATTTTAGAAAATTTCAGTGATAAAAATTATAAAAATTGCAGGATTAAATTTATAAAATTCTTGCGCGAAAACCGAAAATTTAGTGATTTAAATGCATTAAAATCACAAATTTCAGAAGATATACAAAATGCTGAAATCAGTTTAAAGGGCAAAAATGAAAGATGAAATTTTTAAAAATGAGATAAAAAAACAATTTGAATTCGATGAAAATGTGGCAAGCGTTTTTGATGATATGATTTCTAGATCAGTGCCTTATTACCGCGAAAGTTGCGAGCTTTCAGGTGAAATTTTGGCGCGAAGTTTAAAAGAGAAAGCAAAAATTATCGATCTTGGTTGTTCAACGGCTGAATTTTTGATTGCGCTTCATCACAAACGCCCTGATTTTGAACTTTTCGGCGTAGATAATTCTGAAAGTATGCTGAAAATAGCAAAGCGAAAATCTATGGCGCACGGCGCTAAAATAGATTTTAAAAATGAAGATATTTTAAATTGCGATTTTAAAGGCTTTGATTGCGCTATTTTAAACTATACTTTACAGTTCATTCGCCCTATAAAAAGATCCGATTTTGTAGCGAAAATTTATTCTAATCTTGCAAATAACGGCATTTTAATTATGGCTGAAAAATTAATTTATGATGATAAAACTCTGGCTGCTCAAATGATTGAAATTTATGAAAATTATAAGCAAAAGCAAGGATATTCGGCTTTTGAAATAGCACAAAAAAGAAAAGCTTTGGAAAATATTTTAATTCCTTTCAGCGAAACGGAAAATTTCCAAATGCTTAAAAATGCAGGCTTTAAGATAGTTGAAGTTGTATTTAAATGGGCAAATTTCGCCGTATTTTTGGCAAAAAAATAACTTTTATGACAAAAAATTATGAAAAAGATAAACAGGTTTTTCAGCTTTAAATGACCAATGATTTGAAATCAGTTTTCACTTTAAAATGATTATAATAAAAATCCGATTATTTTAAAGCGAAAATAGATCATTGACTGAAAAAAAGAAAGTTTAAATTTAAAACTGCATAAAATTTCTTTAATTTAAAAATTTCTTTGCAAATTCAAACAATACCATTTAGAATTTTAATTTTAAGTGGCTACGTAATTTCGTCCGAGTAAATTTAATAAGCTTTAAAAGCGGTATTATAAAAATTTTATTACACAAAAAATATGATAAATCAGTTGCGATAAAAAGACTTTAAATTTTTGAATTTCAAATCATAAAAATTTTAAGCTGAAATGATTCGATTGACGGAGATTAAACTTTTAAAGTATCATAGAATGCGTTAAAATAATGCTCAAAACGCCAATTGAATTGATGTAATGAAAATATTTAAATAAGTTATGATTTTTATTTGAAATATAAAATTGAATAAAATCATTCAAAACTTGACTTTTTTGAATTAGCAGAATTTTATGAAAATTATATAAATTTCTTAATTTTTAAGCTGTTTTTATACAAAATGAATATTAAATTTAACAGTAAAACAAAAATCATCAAAAAATAAATTTTATTTATTAAAAAAATATTTATTAATAAACAATAGAATTAAATCGCTTTAAAAAAATATAAGGAGAAAAAATGTTAGTAACAAAAAAAGCGCCGAATTTCACAGCGACTGCTGTTTTGGGGGATAATAAAATAGTAGATGATTTTAATCTTTATAAAAATTTAGGCCCGAAAGGAGCGGTTGTATTTTTCTATCCGAAAGATTTTACATTCGTATGTCCTAGCGAAATTATCGCATTCGATCACAGATATCAGGATTTTAAGGATCGTGGTATTGAAGTTATCGGTATTAGCACGGATAATGAATTTTCACATCTTGCGTGGAAAAATACACCTGTAAATAAAGGCGGCATCGGTCAAATAAAATATCCGTTAGTAGCCGATATTACAAAAGATATCGCAAGAAGTTTTGATGTGCTTTATGCAAATGCGGTTGCGCTTAGAGGTTCGTTTTTACTTGACAAAGACGGAACTGTTCGCCACATGGTGTTAAATGATGATGCACTTGGCAGAAATATCGATGAAATGCTTAGAATGGTCGATACTATGCTTTTCACAAACGAAAATGGCGTTGTTTGTCCGGCAGGCTGGAACAAAGGCAAAGAAGCTATGAAAGCAAATCCACAAGGCGTTGCAGATTATCTTGGCAAAAATGCCGATAAATTATAATTTTTTTTAAGCGGAAATTTTGCTATTTCGGCGAATTTCCGCCTTTTTAACTACATATTATTAATCCAAAATAGTCGATTTTACAAAATTCTATTAAAAATTTAAAAGATTTTTTAAATTTTCACAAAATCTTTTTTATAAATTTCATATTTAAATTTTAAGTGTAATATTAAAATAATAAGCGCGAAAAGTACAATTTAAATAGCGGCTTTTATATAAGTTTTTTACGTATTTAAAAATCGCTTGAAGAGTTATGGTATTTATAATAAAAACTTCGTAGCGATTTTTTTACAACCGGAAATTAAAGTTATAAATAAAATAATTACACAAATTTTAAAGCAAATGTAAGCCGTATATGAAAATTATTTATAATTTCAAAATAAATAAGAAGAGTATTATAGACGACTTATTTGACGATTTTTTTTATTAACTCATTTTAAAACAAATAGACGAAAAAACTGAATTAAAATAAACAGATAAAAATCAGCGCAGCAAATCAACTTAACAGTTTAAATCAAAATTTTTATCCGATTACGCAAAACTGTTTAAAATATTATTTATAGATATAAGTGATAATGCAAGTAAAAAGCGAAATTTTAATCATTTAAACTATAAAATTGTTAAAAAGCAAAATCAAAACTCACTTATGTATCGCTGTTGTAGCGGTAAAATATAATTATTTAAAACTAAAAATAAGCGCTTTTATTAAGCATATTCGATTATTTAGAAAATTTTGCAAAGATTTATAAATTTCAATTTTAAACTAAAAGAATGTTTTTACAATTTCTACGCGGTTGTATGTTTCGGCGCGGCTGTAAGCCGAGTTCTGTTTTTGTGGCCATTTATCTACATCGCTTTTTGCAAAGCGATTTCAGCGAAGTATCAAAATCATAAGACAAAACCATAACTTCTTGCTGCAGATTGGGTTTGCAAAGCCATTTAAGTTTCCAAAAATGCTGGTGAGCTCTTACCTCACCGTTTCACCATCGCCGATTTTCTTTATTTTATACACATTTAAATTTGTGCTTTTAAAAGTGAAATTTTTAAATTTCAGATGGTTAATTTAAGCGTATTTCAAATAACATTTTGCACAAAATAAAGAAAATCGGCAGTCTTGTTTTCTGTTGCACTTTCCCTAAGGTTGCCCTCGGCGTCCGTTAGACGCAATCCTGTCTTATAGCAGCTCGGACTTTCCTCTTTTTCAAGCGACCACTTGCCGCACCGAAGTTTTGATTTTAACTAAAAATCGCTTAAATTTCGTTAATTTCTTTGTGTAAAATTTCTTCTAAAATCACGGTTGCGTATGAGCCTTTCGGAAGGTAAAATTCCAGGTTTAATTGTGCGTTTTGTTCGTCATAAATACAGTTTGCGTTTTCTATAAAACTCCATAAATAGCGAAATGTGCCGTTGAGTTGCGGTAAATATGCGTAAAATTTTTCATAAATTTCATTTTCAAAACGTGCGGAAAGCATTTGGCTTTTCAGTTTGATATTTCCTAGCAAAAGTCCGCTAGGTGAAATCTCACGTCTTAAAAATCTTTGAACTTCATCATTTAAATTTTCGCATACAAAAAATTTACCGTGTGGAAAATGTCCTAAAATGTCGCCGTTTAAAATTTTAAAAAACTGCTTTTGATTAATGATAGATGAAACTTCATCAACTTGCAAATCATAAATTTTAGCCAGCTGTGCGCCAGAAAACTCGCCTGCCATTTTTGAAATTTCAACTCTTTTTTCCAAATATTTATTAAAAAGTTTGCTTTGAAATGCGGAAATTAAAAAATTTCGCATTTTAGGATTTTTAAACTTTTTCTCTCCTTTTAAAATTTTCTCGCCCTGTTCGAAATTATCGCTGAATTTTCCAAATCTTTGATAACCGAAATAGTTTGCAAAACCTTGATTTGCGATAGTTTGCAAAGCCGCTTGTATTTTTTGGGCATCAATTTGCGAAACTTTTTTTAAACGAATAAAAAAGTTATTTCCTTTTAAATGTCCTATTTTTAACTTATTTTTATGTTTTGTTATGCTTAAAATTTTAATTTTTTCGTGCGAAAAATTTTCAATGTCAGCTGCAAATTTTGCCGGAAAACTTATAAATTGCGAAGTAAGACCGTCTTTGTCTTTAAGACCCGCGTAGCCGAAATCTCTAATTTTAACTCCTAAATGTTCACTTAAAATATGAAGCGCATCGAAAGTGGTAAGATCTTTTTTTTGCAAGCAAATCACGCAATGCTCGCCATCTCCGCTAAAATCATAAAGCGGTACTTCGCGCACGATAAAATCGCGTGAATTTTTCGTAAAATATGCATCAATCGGGCTATGTGAAAGTGTATATAAAAAATTTGCCAATTTTTATCCTTTTTTCGCGAGATTTTACAAAAATTTAACTTGAAAACTCTTTATAAGCTATATTTTTGTAAAATAACTAAAAATTTTTAAGGAAAAATTATGCTTGATATTAGACTTTTCAGATTTGATTCAAATATTGATTTTACGAGCTATTATAAACCTTATTTTTATGAAAATTTTGATTTTAACACACTTCGCGCCTTATTAAATGATATAAAATCAGATGATCCGTATTTTGAGTTTGACGGTGTGAAATTTTGTAAAATCAATGATGTCGTTGTCAGCTTGGATGAAAAGTTTGACGTGATTTTGCAAAATTTTGGTGAATGCCTTAAAATAGAGCCTTTAAGCACATATTATGCTTATAAGGATTTGAAATTTTCTACAGAAGAATTTGATAAAAAATTTGAAATTTTCAGTGCCTTTAATTATGAAAAAAGCTATTATGATACGTTGATTTCACTATTTTATGCAAGCGATATGCAAAAATATGTGGATGATTTTTTCGGGCTTAGCGGTTTTGTTTTTGTAAAATATCTGCTTGAAAAATTTCCAAGCAAAAAAGATGAAATTTTAAACATCGTAAAAGCGCAAATGCCTTATTTTACACATCCGAATTTTTTAAATGAACCTTTTGAAACGGAAAAAACGTATGATTTTTTGTGCAGATTCTTAGCGTTTAGACCTTATAAATATAAAAAAATTTCTCAATTTCCTGCCGATTTTACGCCAAAGCATAATTTTAAAGATTTTAATGTTGCCGTTTATGGCGATGATTTAAGCAATTTTTTAAAAATTTTTGCGTTGAAAAATGTGAAATTTGACGCGCAAAACTCACCAAGTGGAGCTCAAATATTTAATGTAAATAAAGAAATCGCTATAAAATTGGCTTCAAAAGTATTGTTTGACGCATTTGACAGCGGCACTGATTTTTTGCTCGTAAATGATGAACGGGATTTTGAAATTTTTGACGGCTGTTCAAAAGAGATAAAACGCTTTTCAAATCGTGATTTACCGAATTTTTACGTGTTGAAATTTGATGAATTTTTAGCTCTTGCGAACGGCGAAAAACCGGCAAGTTTGGAAAACCATAAACTTAAAGTTACACTTATTTAAAATTTATATTGAAAAATTTCAAAAATTTGAGGTAAAAATGTTTTATACGATTTTGTGCGTTGGAACGGGCGGATTTGTAGGCGCTATTTTGAGATTTTTGTTTTATTTGGGATTTGCTCAATTTTTTTCTCAAAAGTATATTTTTATCGCGACAATATGTGTAAATATTATCGGCTCTTTCATAATCGGTTTTGTTTTAAACATCGCCACGACTTACGCGATAAATTATAATTTTAAAAATTTTTTAGTTACAGGACTTTTGGGCGCTTTGACGACGTTTTCTACATTTACTTATGAGAATGCTGTTTTTTTAAATCACGGCGAAATTTCAAAATTTTTTCTAAATATCACTATGAGTATAATTTTATGTCTGATTTTTTGTTTTTTGGGAATTTATACGGCAAAAATTATTCACTAAATTGATATACTTTCTATCAACTTTCTTTATAAAATTTTATAAAAAACTTGAAAATTTTGTCAATTTATAATATAATCTGCTAAAAATTTTTTAAAAAAGGACATAAAAATGGCAAAACGAAAGTTTAAAACCGAAGTTAATCAACTTTTAAATTTGATGATTAATTCGCTTTATTCAAATAAAGAGATTTTTTTACGCGAACTTATCTCAAATGCAAGCGACGCTCTTGACAAACTTAATTATCTTGCGCTCACGAAAGATGAGTATAAAAAATTAACTTACACACCTAAGATTGAAATAACTCTTGACAAAGAAGCAAAAACTTTAACGATAAGCGATACCGGAATAGGAATGGATGAAAACGAACTTGAAAACAATCTCGGAACCATCGCAAGAAGCGGAACAAAAGGTTTTATAGAACAACTTAGCGGAGATGCTAAAAAAGACAGCAATCTAATCGGACAATTCGGTGTAGGATTTTATTCCGCGTTTATGGTTGCTGATAAAATCGAAGTTTTGACTAAAAAACCTCTTAGCGACGAAGCTTTTTCTTGGAAAAGCGACGCGAACGACTACACAATCGAAAAGGCGGAAAAGGCGGATTTTGGAACGCAAATCACACTATATCTTAAAGACGATGAATTTTTAGACAGTTACCGCCTTGAAAATATCATCAAAAAATATTCAAATCACATTCCTTATCCTATTTTTTTACAAAAAGAAAAATATGTAGCTAGCCAAAAAGAGGGCGAAGAAGGGCATTATGAGAGTGAAATTTCGCAAGTTAATAAAGCAAACGCTCTTTGGAGACTTCCAAAAAGCAATCTGAAAGAGCAGGATTATTTTGATTTTTATAAGCAAATCAGCCACGACAGCAGCGATCCGCTACTTTACATTCACACTAAAGCGGAAGGCGTTCACGAATATACAACGCTGTTTTTTGTTCCAAGCGTTCAACCTTTCGATCTTTTTCGCGTGGATTATCAAAGCGGTGTAAAACTTTATGTAAAACGCGTTTTTATAACCGATGACGCCAAAGAGCTCTTGCCGCCTTATTTGAGATTTGTACGCGGAATAATCGATATAGAAGACTTACCGCTAAATGTGAGTCGTGAAATTTTACAGGAAAACCGCATAATGCAAACCGTAAAAGCTGCAAGCGTAAAGAAAATTTTGGGCGAGTTGGAAAAAATAAAAAATAGTGATAAAGAAAAATATGCGAAATTTTATAAACTTTTCGGCAAAGTTTTAAAAGAAGGGCTTTGGGGATTTTCTACCGAAAAAGATGAAATTTTAAAACTTTGTCTTTTCAAATCAAGCAAAACAGGCGAATTAATTGATTTAGCGGAATATAAAAAATCAATGGCGGCAGAGCAAAAAGAGATTTATTATATCAGCGGCGGGAAAGCTGAAACTCTTAAAAATTCGCCTCTTTTAGAGGAATTTAATGCTAAAAATATAGAAGTTTTAATTTGCGACGATGAAATCGATACGATTATAATGCCGATGATTGGTGAATTTGATAAAACACCTATAAAAAGCGTAATGGATGCCGATTTTAGCGATGATAAAGGTAAAATTTCAGCGCAGGATCTTGAAATAGCTGAAAAAATAAAAGAAAACTTAAAAGATAAGGTAAAAGATGTAAAAATTTCAAAAAGACTTAAAAACGCTTTAGGTGTTCTTGTATTTGATAAAAATGATCCGAATTACGCTATGCAAGCAATTTATAAACAAATGGGACAGGAAAATTTACCTGAAGTTTTACCGATACTTGAGATAAATAAAGATCACGAAATCATCAAAAAATTAACTGCAAATCAAAGCGAAATCGCTAAAATTTCAAACATTATTTTTGATCTTGCGAAACTTAGCGAAGGTCAAAATATTGATGATGCAAGTGAATTTGCAAAAAACGTAAGCGAAATAATCGCAAAAGCGATTTAAAATTTATAATTTTCGGGCAAAAGTTCGCCCGAAAATTTTATATTTGAAATAAACTTCTTAAAAATATTTCCAAATAGTTTAAAAATCATTATCTAAAAAGTCAGCTTATAAATTTATAAGCTGACTTTTTTATAGTTTTAAATTTTAATGCGGCTTTAAATAATATATTTTTTTATTGTGAAAATTTAAAAATAGTTTTTAAAATTTGCAACAATTTTTAGCTTATTTTTGCAAAACTGATATATAAAATTCATAATGATAAAAATTTCTTATAACTTGACTGTCAAATTAGGCGATATCGTAAAACAAAAAGCCGATTATGCGCTAAATCCGTCAAATACCAAAATGCTTTTAGGAAGTGGCGTTTTTTTCTATGGTTTTTTATAGAAATTGCGGCGGCGTCGTTTTACAAGAGCAAATGCAAAAAGACAAAAAAGAGTTTTGAATTAAAAAACGGCGCGGCGCTTGCTTACAGCGATGTCGTAAAACAAAATCAAACTGCTTAAATATCGGCGAAATTTTGCGCGCTTGCGTTATAAATTATAGCGATAAATCAAAGCTTAAAAATCCTGCTCTTGATGATATTAAAATCATAATTAAAAATGTAGAGCGGTTTTTGATAAACGACGAGCGTTCGCGCGTAAGTTTTGCTATTTCTATGATAGGTTGCGGCATCGGCTGACCGGATATCGCGGATGTTTTTAAAATTTACAGAGCGTATTTACAAAACTTCAAAATTTCGACAAAATTTGCGATGTGATTGTGTTTGCTTACAGCAAAGATGATCTTAAAAAGATAGAAAGCATTTTAGATAAAAATTAGAGTGAAATTTGTAAATTTCACTCTAAAACAGCTGTTTTATTCAGCCACTCTTTTATTATACCGATTAGATCAGGCGTAATCTCTTTTTTAATGGCTTCGTATTTTTCTTGATTTTCTTTAAGATTTTCTTTTGAAATATAATTCTCTCTTTCGAGCAGTGCGTTATGATAGCGCATATGACTTTTTATATTAATACTAATAAGTTCTGCAAATAAATCTAAATTATGTGTCGGTTTTATCGGAGTTTCTGGCATTGTAAAACGATACTTCATATCAAAGTATTTTATTTCTAAATCATCCAATTTTTTTGTGCTTTTTTCAAAAACGATACTATTTATTTCGTTTATAAAATTATTAAAATTTCTTTCGAAATATTCTTCATCTATTTTATCTATAAATTCCTTTATTACTTCATCAAACATTTTATCAAATTCCGTAAGATCAATTTCATATTCGGTTATTTCGCTGCAATTCTGAATTTGTATTCTGTTATTCACTAAAATTTTTTGCATCTGGCTTATTTTTACAGATAGTGGAGTGCATATTTCGTTTGTTATTAGAAAATTGCTGAATTTCTCTGTAAAACCAACGAGCATTTCGCTGTTTTTGATAAAAATTTTATCTTTTAAAAAGAAATCGCTTTTAAAAATTTTAAATAGATTTCCTTTAATTTTATAAATTTCACCCTTGCTTGCAAAGCAATAAATTTCTTTTTTGTAGATAAAAAATGCCAAAATTTCATTTTTTATATCTTCAAAATTTAGTTTGTCATTAAATATTTTATCTTTACATCTATCGTTAAAATTATGATTAACGGCGTAGTGTATTGTATTTACTTGATATATTTGCGGTTGTTGCATATTGCTTTGTACGTATGAACGCGTTTTTATTATTGAATTTTTAATACATTTTGTGTTTTTATCTTTGGTGCTGTTCCAGTTTCTGCTCCAAGGTTTTTCAATACAATCTTTTTCAAATATACTCTTATTGTAACAAAGCACCATATCAATGCCACATATAAGTTCAAATTTTTCGTTTTTTTCTAAATTCGACTCTTTGATTTTTTCCACCAACTCTCTTATTTCATCTATCGGGGTTAATATAAAATTGTTATCTGTTAAAATTCTGGTTATTAAAAAATTAAATTCATTATAAAACGTATTTAATTTTGATTTCAATCTTTTTCTATAATTGCTATCACTTTCTTCATACTTTTGTTCAATTTTCACCTCTGTCAGTCCGTTGTGTATAGTGTAACCGGGTATATTAGTATTACTTTGGTAATTTTCTTTAGAAAAATTAATTTTTTTGAAGAAAGTGTTAGGTGTTATGATGTAATTTTCTTCCTTTTCTTCCTTTTCTTCCTTTTCTTCCTCAAAATTTACTATTATTTTATAAAACTCTTTTATATCTAATTTACTGCTGTTTGAACTGTCAAAAAGTTCAAGATCGTCAAAGCCTTCTTCTACAATAAAATCTATTTTTTCTTTTTCATTCAAAGTTTTGTATGAGCTATTTTTATATAATTTTTCAAAAATATCTAGTAGTTCCTTTTTTTTATTTTCTTTTAACTTATCTAAATTCATCATATCGAAAAAATACAGCAATATCGGATAAATAGTCATTTTTATTCCTTTTTTAAAATTTTTAAGAAATTATAACATATAACAAAAAAAATGGGAAAACGTTTTCCCATTTTATATTCTATAATTTTGCCAATTTTAAAAAAATATTTTTTTTAAGGAAAAGAAAATGAGTATAAATGAAGGTAAAACAATCAGCGAAGCGCTTTTTCAAGATCGTCATCTGTTTTTACACGGTGATATAAACGGCGATATGGCAAGCGCTATAATTGCAGGATTATTGGCACTATCAAACGATGATAAGCCGATATCTCTGCATATTTTTTCAGGAGGCGGTGAAATTTATTCTGGTTTAGCGATAATTGATGCGATTAGAAGCATTAAAGCTCCGGTTTATACATATGCTATGGGACTTTGCGCGTCAATGGCGGCGATTATTTTTGTTAGTGGTGATAAAAGATTTATAGGAGCAAATTCTAGATTTATGATTCATCAGCCCCTAGGCGGCGCAAGCGGAAAGTTAAGCGATATGCAAACAACTATAGATGAAGCTTTAAAATTAAAAGAAATAATCGTTGAAATTTTATCTGCTAAATCAGAGTTAAGCAAGGAAGAAATTTCAAAAATGATAGAAAAAGACAAATTTCTATCGGCTAAAGAGTGCCTTAAAATAGGCTTTTGTGATGAAATTTTAAAAGATAAAAATCAAATTAAAAGGATATAAAATGAATATTTATGGATTTAATTCAAGTGTTTTTAATAACGATGTTTTAAAAGATTTTGATGCGGTAGAGCAAACTATCAATTTGCCGCTTGATTTTAGACACGCGATGATTGTTGGAGAGACTAGCTGCGGAAAGACAACTTCGGCGATTTTGCCGATTTTAAATAACAGAATCCAAAAAGGTCATGGAATTTTAATGTTTGATTACAAGGGCGCCGAACATCTTAAAGTTAAAGCTTTGGCTAAAAAGCATAATCGCTTGAAAGATGTCGTGATGATAAATGTGCCTTGGGGAAAAAATATAAATTTCATTGAAGCGGGCGATCCGGCTTTTATAAGTCAAAATTTGGAAAAAATCTATCTGACATCTAATAATAATGATTTTTGGGCAAAATGTGCAGGAAGCTATCTTTCAGGAGTTATTTCAATGCTTAGCGCGATGAGAAATATAGCACTTTCTTTAAATAATTTTTTACCGAATAGCGTTGATGAAATTCCTCAAAATACAATTAAGGTTGTGCTTGAAAAATTAAATTCTCCGGAAAAATTTTTCTATTTTTATAGAGATGTTAAAGCTTTTTATAATAAATATTTATGCAATGAAATCAGCTCTTATATAGCTCATTTGCCAAAAAATATTGCGTCAAAAATATTACGTGAATTTTATGCAATGCGAAAGATAAATAAACCTAAATTTGAAAAATTTTTAAATGAAAATGAAATATTTTCAAAGTTCGTACCAAACTATAATGAAGGACCTACGGCATTATTTACTAAAAATATTACCGCGATGATCGCATCACTTAACAGAGTTGCTGATATAGAATATATAAACAAAGATGAAAATTCTCTTTTTGAGATGTTAAACAGCGGTAAAATAGTAATTGTAAATTGTGATAATCTTGATAATGCAATTCTTGCCATTTTGTTAAGTGCCACACTTGACGGTCTTACAAAAAGATGTTCTTTAAATATAAAAACCGCAATTTCCATAATCATCGACGAAGCGCAAAAAGTTTTGTGCGAAGGGACGGATTTGCACGCTGATGTTTTAAGAGAGAGTCAAACCGAGCTTATTTTAGCATTTCAAAATGAAGACTTGATGAAAACAAAAATCGGTACAACGCAATACAGCGCTTTAAAACAAAATTTAACGCATAAATTTATTTATAAAAATCAAAAATCGGATTATTTTTCCGAAAGTTATAATTTGAAACAATTTGAATGTTATAACAATGACAATAAAAAATTAGAAAAAATGAAACCGATTTTTTTAGATAAAAATGAGTTGGATAAAGCTGAATTGTGCTTTCAAAAGATAAACGGCGTATTTAATAAATTCGCAAGCGGCGAGTATGATGAAAATAGCATAGTCGTTTATGATTCGAATCTTTTTAGGAACGAAGCGAAGGTCATTTTAAAAAACATAAAAAGCAAAGAAATAAAGAATATTCCAAGTTTAAGCAACGAAGAAGCTGCAATGCTTTTGGAATCTTTAAAAAATTTAAGGGGATAAAAATGAGTAATTTAGAAATATATAAATCATTTTATAACACCGATTTTGCAGTGGCAGGTTTAAATGCTTTAGAGTTGCATAATTATAAAAATACGGATAAAAACAAAAACGAAATTTATGAAAAACTTATTGAAAATAGAAATTTAAGCGAGATTATGAATGATATTGATTGGGGTTTAAATGTCTTAAAATTTAGACTTGCAATGCTCAGATTAAATCCTTGCGTTTGCGATGAGCTTAAAGGCTATGTTTATAAGTGTTATGAAGAGATTTTAAATCTTTCAGGAGATGATACTAAAATAAAAGCGCTTTTTACATTAAATGCAAAAGTTCTTAATGGCGAGATAATAATAGGTTTTATGGCTAGCTTTAAAGATTTTTTTAGAGCAAAATCTATTCACAAAAAAGTAAGATATTTATATGGTAACAAGAGAAACGAGTTGATTTTTGAACTTCATAAAAAGCTTTTTAACTCTGCCGTGTCTATACATTCTTTGTCAGGTTATCTGACATTCAGCGATGATGATTATAAAAAAGGAATAATGATGGCATATGATAATTGCGGAGTCGATGAGTTTAAAAAATGTTTTCATAAAGATCGCACCGTCATATTAACTTCCGGTTTGGAAGGAATTATTTTTGATTAACATAAAAAAGTTTAAATTTATTAACGTTTTTGTAAAATAACGTTTGAATTTTATTCGTATTGTATAAAAATGGATAAAAATCAGCTTTTTTGATTGCTTTTATCCATTTAAAATTTTTAAGAAAGGATATGCAATGTCAGTTGCAAAATTGTTTTTTGGTCTTATCGACTTTTTTATAAAGCTTGGAATTTTACTTATTATACCGCTTTTCGTGGCTAACAATACCATTCCGCCATATTCCAAACATCAGGAGAAAGCCGCTGAATTTTTGGAAAAAAATGCACGGCAAAATTCATCTGATGATTGGCAATATCTTGGCAATTCGCTTATCAACGGCTTAAATCAAAGTTTTCAAACATATAAGTGTGACACTATTGAAATCGGACAATTTAAGCTTATAAATTATTGCGAATTTAGATACCTAGATGGTAGTAAAATGTGGACTTATGGCGTTTTTGGCAGTGTTTTTTGTTTTTCAGATAAAAATTAAGGCGAGGGGTATTTATGTTTATTAGAGTGGATCAAGTTGTAGGAGCCTTATTGGCATTAATGGTTCTTTTGTTGTTAGGTTATCTTATAGCAATTAAAATTTTTGTGCTGATATGGTATTTTATGCACTTTGGATTTTATTTGATTCCTATTATTATTATGATTTATATAGTTTTTTATAGCTTGGGGTTTGTTTTAAAATTTGAAATTTTATACGGTATAGGTAAAATATTTTTGTTTTTAGGCTTTATTTATATTTTTGTCTTATCTGTATCTTTGTGGTTTAATTATGCGTTTGATATATTTAAAGGCTTTTCAAACACATTATATTATCCGCTGAAACTAATCGGTATGGGTGGTATAACAATTCCTAGTGAAGTATTTTCAATGAAAATTTTTACTTACAATGTGCCGTTTGACAGCTCTTTTATGAAAGCGTTTTTTTGTATAGCAAATTTTGCAATTTATATTATTGCCATCGTTGGCGTGACTCTTAATTCAGTTTTAGGTGGATTTTTTGCATTTATATTTTGCATAATCAACTTTATTCCGCATTTATATGCAAATTTTCCTGGATTTGCAATGTGGATTTATAGTTTTATGCCTTGGGTATAAACTTGAAATTTTAAAAAAAAAGATAAAAGATGATAAAAACTGTTTAATTTGTTTTTTAGTGTTTGTTTTTGATTGGCTATGGTTTTGATTTCAAATATTTGGTAAAAATTATTATTTAAAAAAAAGGAAAAAAGATGAAAAAAATTATTTTAGCTTTATGCTTGGTTTTTGGTGTTTGCTTTGCTGATAAAACAGAGGAGTTGGAGGAGTTGTTCGATAAATGTCATACATATGATGACAGAAATTCTTGTTTTGAACTTGCGGGCATTATACTTAAAGCACTGAACATATATCCAGATAAAAAAAGTGGTCTTTCTGCGTTACAGTATACTTTATCACACGGATGCGATATTAATGACGGTAGGTGTTGTGGCGCGTTGGCAGGTATGCTTGAAGGATATAAGGAATACAAGAAAGCAAAAGAAAATTATGGTAAGTGCTGCAGGCTTGAAGGAAGCGGGATGTGGTGTTGCGATGAATATATACGATTAAAAAATCAAGGATATTAAAATATAAAATTTTCAAGGAGATAAAAATGAGTTTGGTTAAATGTCCATATTGTGCTGAAATGATAGCGGATGGCTTTGAATTTTGTCCTGTATGTCATACTCAGCTTGAAGTCAGTTGCCCAAAATGCGGTCAAAAAATAAAATCAGATGCCAAAAAGTGCAAACATTGTGGCGAATTTATAGAGATAATCCCAAAAACGCAAGAAGAGGTCTCAAATCAAAAAGAAGCAATCTTGCAAAAAGTTCAAGAAAACATTAATGATGAAGCTCAAAATAGTGTTGATAAAGAAAACAATGATGAGATTCATCAGGAAAGCAAAAATGGCGCCGGTGTTAAAAATCAAACTGTCAAAAAGAGAAACTTATTTAAAAATCCGCTACTTTACATTGGAATTTTTATCGTGATTTTTGTCGCGGTTATTTATAAAAATAACGCTTTAAAGATAGAATGCGCTTTTGGCAACGGCGATGCTTGTCTTAATTTGGGAAAAGAATATGGTGTAAAAAAAGATTATCAAAAATCAATAGAGTACCATAAAAAAGCTTGTGATTTAGATAAAGGATTATCTTGCGCTGCGGTGGGAGATTTATATAAAAAAGGCTATGGTGTAAAAAAAGATTATCAAAAAGCAATAAAGTACTATAAAAAAGGTTGCGATTTAGATATCGGATTATCTTGCTATACGGTGGGATTTTTTTATATAGAAGGCTATGGTGTAAAACAAGATTATCAAATGGCAAGTGAGTATTCAAAAAAAGGTTGCGATTTAGGTTACAGATTATCTTGCGTTACGGTGGGAGATTTATATAAAAAAGGCTATGGTGTAGAACAAGATTATCAAAAAGCAAGTGAGTATTATAAAAAAGCTTGTGATTTAGGTGACGGATTTTCTTGCAAGACGGTGGGATATTTATATAAAGAAGGCGAAGGTGTAAAACAAGATTATCAAAAAGCAAGTGAGTATTATAAAAAAGGTTGCGATTTAGATGACGGATTATCTTGTCGTGAGGTGGGATATTTATATGAAGAAGGCAAAGGTGTAAAACAAGATTATCAAATGGCAAGTGAGTATTATAAAAAAGCTTGTGATTTAGGTAACAGATTTTCTTGCAAGACGGTGGGATATTTATATAAAGAAGGCTATGGTGTAGAACAAGATTATCAAAAAGCAAGTGAGTATTATAAAAAAGCTTGTGATTTAAATGACGGATTATCTTGTCGTGAGGTGGGATTTTTATATGAAAGAGGCAAAGGTGTAAAACGAGATTATCAAATGGCAAGTGAGTATTATAAAAAAGCTTGTGATTTAAATGACGGATTATCTTGTCGTGAGGTTGGATATTTATATGAAGAAGGCAAAGGTGTAAAACAAGATTATCAAATGGCAAGTGAGTATTATAAAAAAGCTTGTGATTTAGGTGACGGATTTTTTTGCCGTATAGTGGGAATTTTATATAATGAAGGCACAGGTGTAAAACGAGATTATCAAATAGCATATGAGTATTATAAAAAAGGTTGCGATTTAGGTAACAGAGAATCTTGCAGGATGGTGGGATATTTATATAAAGAAGGCGAAGGTGTAAAACAAGATTATCAAAAAGCATATGAGTATTATAAAAAAGGTTGCGATTTAGGTGACAGAGAATCTTGTTCCCTTTTTGATGATTAAAATTAAAAAATTAATTTTAGAAAAAAAGATGAAAAAGGGTTTGATTTGTTTTTGGTCGGCTGTGCAATGGTTTTGCATTGTAAATAAAAATATGTTTTATCAAAATAAAATTGAAATTTGATGAAGCATATGATTTTTATAATTATTAAAAAAATAAGGAGAAAATTATGAAAAAGTTAATGTTAATTTTATTATCAATGTTTATTTTGATTAGTGGTGCAATGGCTGTGAGCCTTGCTAAAGTGAAAATAGATGGGAAATGGGGCTTTATCAACGAAAATGGCGACATTATAATAGAACCGAAATTTGATGAAGCTAGAGATTTTTCAAACGGTTTTGCTGTAGTAGTCAGCGATTTTAAACAAAGTTATATAAATAGTGACGGAAAAATTGTTGCTAAAGCTGAAGCCGATTCGGTTTATGATTTTTTTGAAAACGGTTTGGCGGCTGTAGACGGTAAGTTTATTGATAAAAACGGAAAAATTGCAATTAAACGATCTTTTGCAAACAATGGCGGTTTCTCGGAAGGTCTGGCGCCTGTTATGGAAGAAAACGGAAATTGGGGATATATAAATGAAAAAGGTAATTTTATAATAAAGCCGAAATTTAGATATGCATACGAATTTTCAAACGGTTTGGCTGCGGTTCAAATGGAAAATATGAAATACGGATTGATTGATAAACGAGGAAATTTTGTAGTAAAACCGAAGTTTGATTACATTGAAAATTTCGGAGAAAATGGTTTGGCTATTTATGGAACCGGCGAAATAGTTTTTGATGAATGTATTGGAGATAAAGGATTTATTAACAAAAACGGCGAAATTGTTATTAAAGCGCAATTTTATGATGTTAATCCTTTTTCAAAAAACGGTTTAGCATTAGTCGCAATAGAAAAGGATAATATAAAATATGGTTTTATTAACGAAAATGGCGATTTTGTAATAGAACCGAAATTTGACAGAGCTCTATCTTTCACGGAAAACGGCTTAGCAGCAGCTTGTTTAAATAATAAATGTGGTTTTATTAACGAAAATGGCGATTTTGTAATAGAACCTAAATTTGATGAAGCAGGTAGTTTCGTCATAATAAAAAAATAAAAATTTTAAAAATTCTTTTGAAACGGCTTTATTATTGTCGTTTCAAAAGTCTGTTAAAACTGGTTTTGTATCGCTCAAACTGTTGCGTTTTTAGTTTTTAATTAAAATTTCAAAAAGCCTTTAGCAAATGTTGTTTTAAAATATTTTATCTTGCGTTAAATTTTAATATTTAAATTATTTAATTTACAAATTTGCGCACTAAATTTATGAAATAAATTATAAAAAATCAAATAAAAAGTCTTAAAAATATTCAAATCGAAATTTTATTTTCTATAAGAAAATATTTTTTGAAATAATACTTGAAAAATTTTTAAAGGATTTTTCTATGGTTTATGAGCGAATAAATGAAATTTTAAAGGAGAAAAATATCTCTAAAAAAGATTTTGCAAAAAGACTTATTAATCTGGACGCCGAGCTCAAAAGCACAGGCAACGCACCATCTCTTTCTACTATTTACAATTATCTAAACGGCAATAGAGAGATAAAAGCCGATATGATTCCATTTATCGCGGTTGCTTTGGATGTGAGCGAGCAGGAGCTATTTTTTCAAAATGAAAAAGATATCGAGAAATTTTATAGAAAAATGCTTTTAAATGATAACGCGACTTCTATTTTTTCAAAAAGCATATCTTCAAGGATTTTAAAGCTCATTTCGCTTGCTTCATATGCACCCGAACCACTGTTAGATAGAATCATCGTTACACTTGAAACTAACAAAAACAATATCATAAAATCAATAAAAAATTTCGGTGATTTGGATAAATTCTAATAAATTTTTTACTTTTTTTTGTGCGTTTTATATAAAATTTAAAAAACAGCATTCATATTGTTATAATTTAAAATTTTAATTTGGGCTAAATACGAGAAAAAATAGTTTTATTTTTAATGGCGATAATTTTTGTTTTTGCAGATTGCGGCGAGAAAATATTTAGCTTCTGTATATGTAGATGAAAAGTGCGGTTATATTAATAAAAAAATGGTGAGTTTGTGATAGATGTGAAATTTTATAAAGTAGGCGATTTTATAAGTATAAAAAATGAAATTTCAATAAAAAAATCGCTTTGTTCTTGTGTTATTAATTTTTTATTTTTAAGCTGCGACAATAAAATTGAAAGTGTCTGTAAATACGGTTCGCAATTTCAGTAGCAATTTAAATAGATGGAAATATCAGGTTTTGTAAATTTTATTTTTAAAACGATAATAAGATTAAATTAAAAATTCGGATTTATAAAACTAAAAATTTCGCAATTAAGCTAATTTAGGCTAAATTTCAGTTTTGACAAAAAATAAGTTTGGTAAAATTAATACTTTACGACTTTATCGGTTAAAAAGGCGAATTCGCGACATAGCTGAAATTTTCTATAATTGAAGGCGTTTTTATAAAAAAAGTTTTTAATGTTTTTAAAATTGTTAAGAGTTATTGCAAAATTAAAAAACAGTTCTATCAAAAAAGTAAAATTATAATTGAGATAAAATTTAAAAATTTTTAGTAATAATAAAGCGCAATTTTAAGAATAAGATTTTTGGAAAATTATTTGTATATTTATAAAAAAGAGCGTTATCGTGCAAGCTGATAATTAGGATTATATTTTAAAACAGCAAATTTGAAAGTTGTGTTTGTAATTGTAAAATTTTGTAGCCTGACCTTTTTTATGCCAAGATACAAAAAAATTATTTTCGTCTGCAAAATAAATTTTGTATTTATACGGATGATACAGTTAAAATGGTTATTTTGTTTTTATTGATTGAGTATTGTTGAATTTACTCTTTAATACCACAACACCTTTATGATTAATAAAAACCAACCTCCCGTTCAATTCAACCGGAGCCAAACCTTTTTCTGAAAAATTGTAAGCTCTATCAAATTCAGGCTCAATTACAAAATTGCCTTCTTTATCTGCAAAACCCCATTTATTGTTGTTTTGAGCAACAGTTAATCCGTTTTCAGCAAAATAATTTGAATTATTAAAATTCGATTCAGAAGTCACATTGCCTTTTTTATCGATAAAAACCAATTTGTTATTCAACTCAACCAACGCCGAACCTGTTTCTGAAAAATTGTAAGCTCTATCGAATTTGGCTTCAATTACAAAATCGCCTTTTTCATTTGTAAAACCCCATTTATTGTCGATTTGAGCACAAGTAAGATTATCAGCCGATAAGCCGCCGACTAAAAATATTAAACCTAAAACAGTTTTTTTCATAATACCCCGCTTTTTAATTATGATTTTTGATTGTAACAAAATTTTCGGCATTTAATATTTTCAAGCCGTTCTTAAAGAAAGACGATACTATCAAATTATTAAGTTTCATTATATTGCAATAAAAGTGCATTTTTAATTTGACGGTAAAACAATTTTCTTAAAAAGTAATGAAACATATCAAAAATTAAATTTAAAAATTATATCGCTTTATTTATTAAACAATACTTATTTTGTATCTGATTTATTTTTCAAATAAATAAAAAATATAACATTTATTTTTTAATTTATACTTTTTTTGTTTAAATCATAAAATTATTTTAAAAAATATTTTTTAAAATTTTTATGAAATTTTGTAAAAATTTAAAAATTAAAAGCGATAATTTTTGCAAAATTACTAAACTTTCAAAATTAAAATTTCCAGCTTAAAAATTTGGTTATTTTTTAAGACAAATTTTTTAATTCTTTAAAATTTAAGTAAAATCAAAAATTTTTATATTATTTGCATTTGATAAAAATTTTTCATTAAATGCTTATATTTTTCATCGCATTTACAATATCAAAAAATTGTTTGTGTTCATAAACATCGTGTGTGCGGATTATTGTCGCGCCATCTAAAAAGGCTTGATAGTGTAAATACAAACTTCCTGCAGTGCGATCTTCAACTTTGCTAGGACTATAAAAATTTATCATTTGTTTATGACTGGCGCCAACAAAAAGCGGCAAAGAAAAATGCAAAAAGTGACTTAAATGCTTTATTAAAAGCATATTTTGAGGCATTGATTTACCAAAACCTATTCCGGGATCTAAAAAAATCTTTATACCATTTTTTGTAAAAATATTTGAAAAATTAGCAGGAATTTCATCTGCGGCTTCTAAAAATTCGCCATTTTCATAAGCTCTTATTCCACCGAAATTTTGTGCAATTTCGTTCAGTTTAGTACTGAAAAATTCATCTATTTCTGCCAACAAATCATCATATTTCGGTGCTTTTTGCATATTTTTAGGATCGCCTTGCATATGCATTAGACAATACTCGGCGTCATATTTTTTAGCAAGGCTGCAAAGTGAAATTTTGCCGCTTATGTCATTTATCATTTTAAAGCCTTTATTTAAGGCATATTCCAAGCAGTATTCATCAAAACTGTCAAGGCTGAATTTTACTTTTTCGTGCAGATTGTTTGTGTAAATTTCATCAATTACACTTTTTATGCGCGAAAATTCTTCATCTCTGCCGCAGTATTCGCTTCCTGGTCTGCTTGAAACGCCGCCTAAATCTATATAATCTGCTCCATCTGTGATAAATTTTTCAATTCGTTTTATTGCTTCATTTTGACTGACGCGACTTGCCGGATTAAAGCTATCGTTATTTACATTTACAACGCCCATTATTAAAGCTTTTTGCGGCTTTTTAAATTCGGTTTTTAAAAATTTTCCAAGTTCTTTTAATCCGAAATCTTGCATACTTTCTTTTTTTGCTAAAATTTCAATTTGCGCTTCGGTTGCCATCAAAACTGCGTTTGACGATTTTTCGCCGAAAATTACATTTTCATTGCAAACAAGCTCCGCGCCTATGCTAAGTGCATCCTGTTTTAAGATATTTGCGGCAGGCGCTTTAATGTCTTCAATGTAAAAAAAGTATATATGAGATTTTTTTTGCATTATTGTTTTTCCACAAGCGCGTGGACCTATATGTTTGCAAAGTTCGTTAAAATCTGTATTTTCATTAATTTTAAAAATTTTCATATTTTCTCCTGTATCATCAGCAAAAGTGGCGTCAGAACGGCATGCGTTTTGCAATTTGTATTTGCCAAATATACTAGTTTGTCGATGTATTCAAGCTCGTTTTCACTGAAATTTATACCATAAGCAAGTGCTTCTTTTGTAATTTGACAAATACAATCTCTAAGCTTGAATTTATCAAATTCTCCGACTTTTTCCAATGAAATTTTTTCATCTATAAACTCAAGCGCTTCTTTTAAAGTCAGTTTTTTAAAATTTATTCCTGTCGGTTCCTGCATTTTTGATGATAAAAAATTTTTAACCAAAAGTCGCGATCTGATTGTCGGTAAAAGAGCATTTAATGAGTTTGTGATGATTATAAAAATTATATTTCTTGGCGGTTCTTCCAAAATTTTAAGCAAAGTGTTTTGAGCTTCGATGCCGAATTTTTGCGCTTTTATTATTATATATTTTTCGCTGATTTCTGCTATATAAGCTTCAGCTATAACGTTTTTGGCATCTTCCACTTTAAAGTCGTCGCATTCAAAAAAACGTAAGTTATTTGCTCCAAGAGAGTTTATAAGTGAAATTTTATAATTTTCAAAATCGTTTGTAAGAACGATATGGCTTAATTTCAAAGTGCTACTTCTTCAAAAAGCACGGCATTTATCGCGCTGTCAAAAATTTTAGTCAGCTCAATTAGCTGATTATCCAGATTTTCGCCTTTTGAGCTTAGATAAAAGCTGTTTTCTATCGTATCATCAATAATCCATAAAAAATTGTTTTCAAAATTTTTAGTAAGTGCATACGAACCTGTTCCTGTTTTTCCTATATAAAAGCAAACTATATTATCGTCAAATACGATATTTAACATATCGCAAATGAGTGCTATCTGCTCTTTTGGAGTTGTATTTGTAAATTTCGGATAAAGTGCATTTAACTTAAAAAAAGGAAAAATAGGGCGAGTTTGGCTGCAATTGATTTTATATATAAAATAGTCACAAAACCATGCTCTATCATCATCGCTTAAAATGATAAAAACTTTTCCATTTAGCAAATGATGCAAATTTATAGCAAGCAAAGGCATAAAACTCTCTCTTTTGATTTCAAACCAGTCTAAATTTTTATTTTTTTGAGTAAATTCTATGCCCCATTTAAAAATATCGCGCATTATTTATCCAAATTATAAGCTTTGTGAAGAGCTCTTACAGCAAGTTCGCCGTATTTTTCATTTATTATCATTGAAATTTTGATTTCGCTTGTTGAGATCATTTGGATATTTATTCCCTCATCAGCCAATGTTTGAAAAGCAAGGCTCGCTACGCCGCTATGACTCTTCATTCCGACTCCTACGATTGAAACTTTTACAATTTCGTTATCGGATTCTATTACTTCGCCGCTATTCGGATTTACTTTTTGAATTATTTCATAAGCTTTATGAAGCTCATTTTCAGGTACTGTAAAGCCTAAGTTTGTAGTGCCGTCTCTACCGACATTTTGGATAATCATATCCACATTTATCTCTTCTTTTGCAAGAGCCGAAAAAATTTCAGCTGCCATACCCGGTCTGTCTACGACTTTTCTAATTGTTATTCTTGCTTGGTTTCTATCAAGTGCTATTCCGCTTATTATCGCATCTTCCATCTTTTCTTCTCCTGTTATAAGTGTTCCTTCATGGTCATTAAAACTGCTTCTTGTAATTAAGTTTACATTTAATTTTTTTGCAAGTTCCACAGAGCGATTTTGTAAAACTTTTGCCCCAAGACTGGCAAGTTCAAGCATTTCATCATAACTTACCTGATCAAGTTTTTTAGCCTTCGGTTCAATTCGTGGATCTGTAGTGTAAACGCCGTCAACATCTGTATAAATTTCGCAGACATCGGCATTTATGGCTCCTGCAATCGCAACAGCGCTCAAATCGCTTCCGCCACGCCCCAAAGTCGTAACGTCTCCGTTTTCATCAACACCTTGAAATCCAGCTACCACGACAATTTTATCGTCTTGCAAAGCTTTATTTATATTTTCAGGATTTATGGCTGAAATTCTGGCTTTTGTATGAAAATGATCAGTAATCATACCTGCTTGTCGTCCGCTAAAAGCAATCGCAGGATAACCTTTTGCCGAAAGAGCGATTGCCAAAAGTGAACTTGTCACTCTTTCTCCGGCGCTTAAAAGAAGATCCATTTCTCTTCCTAACGGTTCGTTAGTAAAAAAATTGGCATATTCAATCAGGCGATTTGTTACGCCACTCATCGCAGAAACTATAACTACGACTTTGTTTCCTTCTTTTTTTGTTTTTATGACTCGTTCAGCCACCGCATCTATTCGCTCTAATGTTCCAACGCTGGTTCCGCCGTATTTTTGCACGATTAACATTAAATGTATCCTTCCTCTTTGAAGTATTTTAAAACTTTGCTGTAAATTCCTTTTTTAAAATGGTTAACCAAATTCAATACATCTTTTATATCAACAAATTTGAAAAGATCAAATTCAGGATGTTTTGTATGTAAATTTATGCCGTTCAAGCTTTTTAAACGAAGTAAAAAATATTTTTGTCTTTGTCCGTCAAACGGCTTCATTTTCTCTCTTACGGCTTCAGGAAAGTCGTAGCTGTACCAATCCGGGCAAGAAGTTATGATATCGACATTATTTGTGCCGATTTCCTCTTTTAATTCTCGCAAAATAGCAATTTGCGGTGTTTCACCTTCATCAATCCCGCCTTGTGGAAACTGCCAAGCACCTTTTATATCGCTTCTTTGTGCTATAAAAACTTCACATTTAAAAGGATAACTCGGTGAAAGTATGATTCCTGCGACATTTGGTCTATAATTTTTTTCCATATTTTCACTTTTCAAAAAAAATTTCAAAAAATTTTATCGAAAAATTTATTATAATTACATAAATGTAAGTTTTTAAAAGGAAATTTTTGCATATCTATATACATATACCTTTTTGTGAAAGCAAATGCAAATACTGCGCTTTTGGTTCATTCAGCGATAAATTCGATTTGGTGAATGATTATTTTAAAGCCCTTGTTCTTGAAATTTCACATTTTAATTTTGATGAAAAAATCGGCACTTTATTTATCGGTGGCGGCACGCCAAGCGTGGTTGAAGCTAAATTTTACGCACCGGTTTTTGAAATTTTGCGCCCTCATTTTAATAATTTAACTGAAATTTCTATAGAAGCCAATCCGAACTCGGCAAATTTAAAATGGTTGAAAGAAATGCGAAATTTAGGGGTAAATCGAATAAGTTTCGGCGCTCAAAGTTTTAATGATGAAAAGCTTAAATTTTTAGGCCGTATTCATAGCGCCAAACAAATAGAAAATGCCGTGCAAAATGCTAAAATTGCAGGATTTGAAAATATAAATGCTGATATTATTTATGATACCGGATTTGATACGAGAAAAAATTTAATGTTTGAAATTGAAAACATATCAAAACTTAAAATTTCGCATATCAGCGCCTATTCTTTGATTTTGGAAAAAGGTACTGAATTTTACGGCAAAAAAAGTTATAAAAAAGATAGTTCGGTTTTAGCCGGTTTTTTTATTTAAAAATCTTGCCGAAATCGGTTTTAAACAATATGAAATTTCAAATTTTGGGCGTATTTGTGAACATAATTTTTCTTATTGGAAAGGTGAAGATTATGCAGGGTTCGGTGCTTATGCCGTCGGAACGATAAATAAAACAAGAAAAACTTCACCGGATCTGTTTTCTTATTTAAAAAATCCTTTAAAAAAATCCATTGAAATTTTAGATGATAAAGACATAAAAACGGAAAGAATTTTGCTTGGTATGAGATCAAGCGTCGGCTTTTCACGCGAAATTTTAAATGAAAAAGAGCTGAAAAAAGTTGAAATTTTACTTCAAAGCGGCAAAATTTTGTTTAAAAACGGTAGGTTTTACAATACAAATTTCTTGCTTGCCGATGAAATAGCACTTTTTATTCTGTGTTAATAAATTTGAATACTAAGCTAAAATTTTATACAATCGGGGCAAAAAATTCGAAAGCAAAATTTATGAGATATAAAACAAAAAAAATTTTTGCAGGAAAGGTCGCTATCGGCGGCGATGCACCTATTTCCGTGCAATCTATGACTTTTTCGAAAACAAAAGATATAAAAGCAACTCTTGAACAAATAAATCGCTTATATTTTGCAGGTTGCGATATCGTGCGTTGCGCCGTTTTAGATAATAAAGATGCGGAGGCTTTAGAGGAAATTAAAAAAGAAAGCCCGCTTCCGATTGTAGCCGATATTCATTTTAATTATCGCCACGCGCTAAAAACGGCGAAATTTGTCGATGCCATTCGTTTAAACCCTGGAAATATCGGTGGAAGTGAGCGAATAAAAGCCGTTGTCGGAGCTTGCAAAGAACGGAATTTACCGATTAGAATCGGAGTAAACAGCGGCTCTTTGGAAGAAAAATTTGAAAAAAAATACGGCAGAACACCAAAAGGAATGGTGGAATCGGCTTTGTACAATATCGATCTGTTGGAAAAAGAAAATTTTACCGATATCGTTGTTTCGCTAAAATCAAGTGATACGATAAAAACAATCAAAGCTTACAAAGCGCTTCGCAAAAAATGCGAATATCCTTTTCATCTTGGCGTTACGGAAGCTGGAACCGAATTTCATGCGACAATAAAAAGTGCCATTGCACTTGGAAATTTATTGATTGCAGGAATCGGTGATACGATGAGAGTAAGTATTACGGGCGAACTTGAAAAAGAGATAAAAGTGGCGCGCGCGATTTTGCAGGACAGCGGCATTCAACAAAGCGGTGTAAATATAATTTCGTGTCCTACTTGCGGACGTTTGCAATGTGATTTAGTAACTGCCGTCAAAAAAATAGAAATTTCGTTAAAAGATATTAAAGCGCCTTTAAATGTATCAGTTATGGGTTGCGTTGTAAATGCAATCGGTGAAGCGAAAGGAGCGGATGTGGCGATTGCATTCGGCAAAGGAAACGGTTTAATAATAAAAAAAGGTAAAATCGTAGCAAAATTAAGTGAAAACGAGCTTGTAGAAAGATTTTTGGAAGAAGTAAAAAATGAGGCGGAAAAATATGAATAACGAACAAATTCCATCAAATCTTTATGATTTGGATATAGAAAGATCGATTTTAAGCTCGATTTTTTTTAATGAAGATGCGTTTAGCGAAGTTTTTGGGATAATTGACGATAAGGATTTTTATTTAAAAGCTCACGCCGATATATTCAAAGCGATGATGAGCTGTTATTCGCACGATGAGCCCATTGATATCGGCTTTGTAAAAAAACGTCTTGAAAATAATTATAATGAGGAAATTTTAAGCGAAATTTTATCGCTTTCGGCTCTTGTTGATGTTGAGAAATATGCGCGCGAGTTAAAAGATAAATCGATTCGCAGAAATCTTTTAAAAATCGCTGTGAATGTACCTAAAATGGTAAATGAAGCTACTCCAAGTAAAGATTTGATAGATTCTGTAGCGCAAAAAATTTATGAATTGACAGATGGTGTAGGAAGCAACCGCATAAAACAAATGCCTGAAGTCATTAAAACACTTGTGGAAAAAATCGCTCATCAAAAAGATTTGGAAAATAAAGATATAGTCGGACTGGATACAGGTTTTAGATATTTGAATCATTACACAAAAGGTTTTAAAGACGGTGAGTTTATTATTATTGCCGCTCGTCCGGCTATGGGAAAAACAACATTTGCAATTTCTTTGATTTCAAAAATCATACAAAAAGGCGATGCTGTTGTGCTTTTTTCGCTTGAAATGTCGTCTGATGACGTAGCTGCTAAAATTTTAAGCGCAAATACAAGCATTCCGTTGTCAAATCTGATGACAGCAAGTATGAGCGATGAAGAATATGACAGACTTAGCGCCGCCTGCCAGGAACTTAGCGAGCAAAAGCTTTTTATTTACGACAGCGGATATGTTAATATTCATCAGGTAAGAACGCAGTTAAGAAAGCTTAAAGCCGATCACAATGAAATAAAACTTTGTGTAATTGATTATTTGGGACTTATGACAAGCAGCGGAAATTTCAGTGAAAGACATTTGCAAATCGCCGAAATTTCAAGAAATTTAAAACTTCTTGCTATGGAACTTAAAATTCCGATTATCGCACTTGCACAATTAAACAGAAATTTAGACAGCAGATCGAATAAACGCCCGATGTTAAGTGATTTACGTGAATCAGGAGCTATCGAGCAGGACGCCGATATTATTATGTTCGTATATAGAGATGAAGTTTATGCCGAGCAGGCTCAAAAAGAGCGTGAAGCAAGAGCGGCCGAGCTTGGAAAAGAAATCGCTATAACTCCTGCACGTCCTTTAAAAAATGAAAATGAAGAAGAGGCCGAAATAATCATCGCTAAAAACCGTCGCGGTGAAATAGGAACGGTAAAACTTATATTTCAAAAACATTTTGCGCGTTTTGTGGATGCAAGTTTCAATACCGGTGGAGAAATGGAAAATTTTAATAGCGATACGGCTGATTTCGCGCAACCTGAAGTAAGCGAGTTTAAAGAGTAAATTTTGTTTCATTTCTAAATTTTTTCGGCAAAATTTTTTTATAAATAAAACGGTGAAATTTCAGATTGAAATTTTATAACTACGTTATTTTCAACTGGTATTTTTTTATTAAAATCAAATTTCAGTTTTTGATTATTCGCGTTTCAGATAATTAAAATTTTATGATAAAATCTTGCAAAATTTTAAAGGAAAAGTATGATTAAATGTTTTGTGACATTTTTTGGAATTGGTTTAATTCGTCCTGCCAGCGGAACTTGGGGAAGTTTAGCAGGAGCAATTATCGGTTATTTTATACTGAAATTTTTAGGAGCAAGCGCTCTTTTTGGAATTTCATTTTTAATATTTTTAATTTCCATAAATATAATAAATAATTACGAAAAAACCGTGCAAAGCCACGATAACAGCGAGATTGTGATTGATGAAGCTGTAGGCGTCTGGATAGCGATGTCGATTAGTTGCGCTTTTGTTTTTGGCAAAAATGGTGATATTTTGGAAGGACAATTTTATATTTTAAGTATAATTTTATCTTTTATATATTTTCGTGCATTTGACATTTTGAAACCATCAATTATAGGTAAAATCGATAGAGAAGTAAAAGGCGGACTCGGGGTTATGCTTGATGATGTTTTAGCAGGATTTTTTGCCGGAATTGGTGTTTTGATGACTTTAGGAATTATTTTTAAACTCGGTTATACAAAAATTTTGTTTTAAAAAATAAGAATATCATTTAAACATTAAATTTTCAATTCGCAGTTTTTAATTATAAAATTTAATTTTCCGTTTTTTTGTTTTGTATTAAAAATATAATCGTTTTCAAGACTTCATCAAACTTATTTTTTAATATATAAAAAAACAGCCATTTTTAAAATTTTTGTTAATTCCTGCATTTTAACTGCTTTGAAATTTCAGCATTTAAAATTCCAGGACCGCATATTTTTTATAAATTAAAATAATAGCTTATAATATGAATTTTAAATGTTTTGAGTTTTTAATGGATTTAAACTGTATTTTATGAGATTTATTTAAATTTTTGTAAAGCAAAAAGCGCAATATAAAAGCGCTTTTTGCCGTATAAATTATGCTATTGTTTGATTTAGCATCCAAATTTCTTTTTCGTATTTAGCGATATTATCTTCAGCCAAAGCTTGTGTTGTGCTGTCGTCAGCTTCTTCAGCCGCTTTACGCAATTTTTTAAGCTCTTTTAATAAATATTCGTAATCAGCTTTTATAAGACCGTAAATTTCACTGCACGAAAAATCATCTTTTTTGCACTCCGGCGCCTCACTTAATTCGGTAATTTTTTTAGGGCAGACAATAGCTTTTCCGCCTATCATTATTGCGCGCTCCGCAACAGCGTCAAATAATTCAAAAAACTCATCATAAGCTTTTTCCGTATAAACGTGAACTGCGTGAAACATATTTCCTTTTACATTCCAATGATAATTATGAAATTTTAGGGTCAATGCCCACGCATCAGCTTGAATTTTGTTTAATTGCTCAACTACTTTTGACATATTTATTCCTTTCTTTTTTTGAAATTTATAAAATTATAATGTATATTATTAAACAAATAATAAATTTTATTATTTATATATTTTTGTTAATTATTAAATATTATAAAAATATGTCATAAAATGGTAAATTTTGTAAATATTTAAAATTTAAATTTTGATTTATACAGCGCGAAATTTAAAGATTTAAATTGAAATTTCTGAAATTTTAAAAAAATTAGGAATTTAAAGAATTTTATCGTTTAGATAATGTTTTAAAGCGCTTGATAATTTTGTTTGATAGTCGGTTCAATTTTGTTAAGCACATCGGTTTTTTATATATTTAATGTTTTAAAGTTGTTAAAATCTGAAATTTCACAAAATTTTAAACCTAATTTTGCTAAAATCGGCGTCTTTTAAATTTTAAAAGAATAAATATTATTATTTATAAAAATGTTGATTAAAAAAAATTATGATTCCAGCCGAAAATACTTCAAATTTTTAATATAAAAAGCACATTGAAAGGTAAAATATTTGAAAAAATTAAATAACGAACAATATGCCGCGGCTACTGCGCCAATGGGACACAATCTAATAATAGCAAGCGCAGGAACCGGTAAAACTTCGACGATAGTGGCGCGTATTTCGCATCTTTTAAGTTTAGGTGTAAATCCAAAAAAAATTTTACTTTTAACTTTTACAAATAAAGCTGCAAATGAAATGATATCGCGTTTATCGATGAAATTTGACGAAAAAATAACTTCGCAAATAACCGCAGGAACTTTTCATTCCGTTTCTTATTCTTTACTTAAAAAGTTGAATAAAGGCGTAGTATTGAAACAGCCGAGCGAACTTAAAATTTTACTGAAATCAATTGCGGCAAGGCGAAGATTTGATCATATCAGCGATGTAAAACCGTATGGCGGAGTGTATCTTTATGATATTTATTCGCTGTTTCAAAATAAAGAGTTAAAAGAAAATTTCAGTGATTGGTTCAGCAAAAACTATGAAGAGCAGGCGGCTTTTTCCGATATTTATGCTGATATTCTTGAAGAATTTGAAGCTCAAAAGGCTAAATTCGGTTATGCTGATTTTAACGATTTACTGATTAGAATGCGAAAAGAGCTTATAAAAGGTGCACCGGTTGCATTTGATGAAATTTTGGTTGATGAGTATCAGGATACAAACACGCTTCAAGGTTCATTAATTGATTCTTTTAATACAAAAAGTCTATTTTGCGTTGGCGATTTCGATCAAAGCATTTACGCGTTTAACGGCGCAAATATCAACATAATAGGCTCTTTTGGTACGCGTTATAAAGATGCTAAAGTGTATAATCTGAATATAAATTATCGCTCATCATCTCAAATTTTGGCGCTTGCAAATCGTGTCATTTCAAACAACGAAAGACTTTATCCAAAAAAACTTATAGTCGGCAGAGAAGGCAATTTTAAAAACCCTAAATTATATATTTACGATGAAATTATGTCACAATATAAAAGCGTGGCGCAGATGATACATAAGCTTTTACAAAACCGCACAAAAGGCGAAAATATCGCCGTTATTTTTCGCAATAATTCAAGCGCGGACGGTATTGAAATCGCGTTAAGAGAGCTTGAAATACAAAGCAAAAGAAAAGGCTCTATCAGTTTTTTTGACAGCAAGGAAGTTAAAGCGGCTACAAATTTGCTTGCGATTTTAGTAAATCAAAAAGATATAATGTCTTTTATAAATCTTTGCGAATATGGTGCTACAATCGGCGCTGCAATGAGTAGGGAGCTTTTTGAAATTTTTACAAATATAGGGCATAACTCTATTGTAAACGGATTTTTATGTCCTGATATGAATGTACAAATTTTACCGAAAAAACGTAAAAACGTTCAACTTGGACTTTTCGACGATGAGTTTTTCGGTTCGGCGTCAAGATTTGGGGATTTAGGTTTTTATAATGAGTTTGCGAAAAATCCTGTGTTTAAATTTGAAAGACTGACCGAACTTGGAGCGAAATTTTTATATAAAATTTATAAATTTCTTAAAAGTGTTCGAAATTTTGATGATACCGATGAAATTTTAAAAAACATTCAAAATAGCGAAATTTTCGCTCATATAGCGGATTTTTTAGCTACAAAAAGAGCTACGCAAAGAAACGGTAAATTGGATGAAATTCGCAAAAAAGATGAAATAACAAAAATTTACAATAAACTTGAAATTTTAAATGAAATTGCGCTTAAATATCCAAGCGCCGAGCGTTTCTATAATTTTTTAACAATCGGAAGTAAAGAGATTGATGAAGGCGAGGGCGTTAATTTGCTTAGTGTGCATGCAAGTAAAGGGCTTGAGTTTGACGCTGTTTTTGTGGTTGATTTAGCGCAAAACCGTTTTCCAAACACAAAATTAATGCTAACAGGTGGAAATATTGAAGAAGAGCGCAGGCTTTTTTATGTAGCCGTCACAAGGGCCAGAAATGAACTTACACTAAGTTACGCAAAATTTGATAAAATCAGAAAAATAACTTATGAAGCGAGCATTTTTTTAAAAGAAGCGGGACTCGTAAAATAATCGTAAAATTTTAGTTAATGAAAAATTGGCTAAAATTGGTAAAAAATCTAAAAAGGAAAAGTTATGAAATTTTTAAAATATCTCTTTTTTACAGTGATAATTTTGTGTGTAATTGTCATTTGCGGACTTACATTTTTGTTTTCATCGTCAGGAAACAATATGATTAAATCTTATGCTCAAAATTTAATTAAAGAAAAAACAGGTTTAGTAGTAAATTTCAAAAAATTCGAGCTTAATTTCGGTGATTTTAATATTACAGCCGATATAAATAATGAAATTTCGGCTAATGTATTCGGAAAATACGGACTTTTTGCGAGAAATTTTAATGTGAATTACTCCTTAAACGTAAATGATTTGTCGACATTTAATTTAAAATTAAAAGACGCTATGGATTTTAGAGGAAAAGCCGGAGGAACAATAGACAAATTTGCTGTAAACGGATCAGGCAAAGCGTTTGATTCAAATATAAACTTTTTAGCAAAAATAGATGAGTTTAAACCGGAAGATGTGGATTTAAATGCAAAAAATATAAATTTAAGCAAGGTTTTAGAATTTTTAAATATGCCAAAATACCTGAAACAAGGTAGTTTAAATGTGGTTGCAAAAATTAAAAATGAAAACGGAAATGCAAATATATACTCACAAAACGCCGTTTTAAACGAAGCGGTTTTTAAAGAGCGTAACATTACGATTCCAAACAATTTGGCTATTAGTTTAAATTCTGATATAAACATAAAAGATTTGATTGCTACGGCAAAAACTTATATAAACTCTGAAATTTTAAACATAAATGCACAAAAAACCGTTTATGATATAAATAAAAAGACACTTCAAAGCGATTTCAGCGTTGATATACAAGATCTTTCAAAACTTGAAGCGATTATTCATCAAAAACTGAAAGGAAGCTTAGCTGCTAACGGCGAGTTTAAATTTGAGGATGAAAAAATAGAGTTTTTAAATGCGGATATTAAAGGTTTCGGCGGCAATATTTCGGCAAATTTAAAAGATTCAAAACTAAATGCGAAATTAAATAATTTGGAACTTTCAAATTTAATAGCGCTTGCGAATATGCCTGCATTTGCAAACGGAAAAATTAACGGTGATGTAAAAATAGATGATATTTATAACACTTCAAAGATTACAGGAGACGCGACAATCGCTGTAAATGACGGCAAAATAAGTCAAAAAGAGTTTGCAAAACTTACGAATATAAATGTCGCCGATAATACCGCATTTGCTTTAAACAGCGACGCGAAAGTAGATAGCGGTGATATAAAATTGAATGCAAACTTGAAATCGGATTTGTTAAATGTCAATAAACTTACCGCAAATTACAATCTTAATACAAAAAACGCAAAGGCAAATTTATCGGCAAACATAGCCGATATGTCAAAACTGAATGTCGGCTTAAAAGGAAGTGCAAAAATAAATGCGGATGCTGATATAAAAGATAATAATTTAGCAGGACTAAAAGCTGACATTAGCGCGCTTGATGGCACGATAGATGTTTTAACAGACGGCAAAACTCTTGAAGCGAATGTAAAAAACATAGAACTTTTGGCACTTTTTGCGATGATTGGAGAACCGGCCTATTCGAGTGGCAAAATAAATGCAAAAGTTAATTTAAAATCATTTGAACCAAAAAATTTAAATGGCGATGTAACGCTAAAAATTTCAAATGCAAATCTTGTAAAATCCACAATGGATAAATTAACTAAAAAAAGTTTTCCGAAAAATGTGCAATTTAGCGCTGATGCAGATATAAAACTAAAAAAATCGGTTGCAAATTTTGCCGGTTTGCTTAAATCGGATTTAGCCGATTTAAGCAAATTAAACGGCACTTTTGATATGAATAGCGGCGTTTTAAATAGCAATTTCAGCGCTAATATTCCTGATTTCAGCAGACTTGATTTTTTAGTCGGCAGAAAATTAAACGGTTCTATAAAGCTTAATGGAAACGCCGCAAAAGACAAGGATTTTAAAGTAAATATAACATCAGATTTTTTAGGCGGCAAACTTAATGCGAATTTGTTAAATCAAGATTTTAAGGCTTCTCTTAAAGATTTCGATGTCAAGGAACTGATGCACTTTTTGGATTACAGCGATTTTTATAGAGGCAAAGGTATGGCTGATTTTAAATATAATATCGCAAAAGAGAATGGAAATTTTGATGTGTTGGTAAAAGAGGGTTATTTAACCAAAAATAAACTCACAACTGCCATTAAACTTGCTACCGGCGTTGATCTAAGTGATGAAGTTTATAAAGACGCGACTTTTAAAGGAACAATTAATAAAAATAAAGTTAATTTTAATGCAAATATGAAAGCGAAAAGAAGCGAAATAAATGTCAAAGACGGCAAAGTTGATACGCTTACAAAAGCTATTGATATTCCGCTTTATGCAAATGTTGAAAAAACCGATCTTGATATAAGTGTAACCGGTACAACAGAAAATCCTAAAGTAAAAGTTTCATCAAAATATTTGGAGAAAAAACTGGATAAAGTCATAGACAAAGGGTTAAATAAGATTTTAGGCGGCGGCAAAGCAAAAGAGCGGGATGAAAGTGGCAAAAATCTTACAAAAGAGCTTATAAAAGGACTTTTTTAAGTAGTTTTTATTTTAACGGCTTAAAATGTATAAATTGATTCTTTAACTAAGGCGGCTTAAAGCGGAGGTGAAATTTTAAAACAGCTGATAAGTTTCAGGTCGCCTTTATAATTTTGGCAAAATTTTACCAAACTATGAAATTTTGCCGATAATGGCACAAAATTTAATTTTTGGCAGAGTATTTTGTTGTAAAAAAACACTCACAAATAAAAATCAGATGAATTTATGATATATTTGACGAAAATAATTCTAATGTTTTATCCAAAAGGCATAAAAAGAAAATTTCATATCAATTTTTTTCAGGTGAAAGATTGACACCTTGCAGTAAACTAAGAAAAGTTTATCATATTGGAAAATGTTTTAACGAATTGCATGTTATTTGTTAAAAAATAGATTATAAATAAAGATTTTATATTTTTTGAAGACAAAAATTGCAGTTTAAAAAAGATTTTTAAAACAGTCGTATTTTCTACGCTTTTAAAATGTTAAATGAGAGATTGCATTAATTTTCAGTGTTACAATTTTTTTATTTTTAAAGTAAAATTTATAAAATTTGTTAAATTTTAAATTTACCTGTATTTTTGCAAAGGCAAGAAAAATAAGCGCGTGAAATTTTTTATTGTTAAAATTGGTCGCTTTTAGTGTAAAATCTCAATTTAAATTCTTTATATTTTATGATACAAATTTTTAAGTTTTTTACTTTTCATTTTTTTGCTAAATCAAGTAAAAATTCAGCAAATTCATCTCTATCGTTCGGACATTTACAAACTTTGTAAAATGTAAAATTTCGCTCACGCGCTATTTTTGCGTATTGCACTGCAAGTTCAAAAACGGTTTCGCTGTTGTCAATGCAAAATGCGAGTGGAAAAATAAGAGCTTTTTTATTTTTTAAATTTTTTAAAACGTCGCCCGTATTCGGACCGAGCCATTTTACCGGACCCAGTCGAGATTGGTAAGCTAAAATTATCTCTTTAAAATTTACACCTTTTTGTTTTAACATTTCGCTTAAAATTTCTACGTGTTCGCGAATTTGTTTTTCATAAGGATCGCCTTTTTCTATGATTTTTATAGGAAGAGAATGAGCGGAAAATATTAATGAAATTTCAGATATTTCTTCGGCGCTGAAATTTGAAATTTCATCTTTTATTAAATTTAATAAAATTTCATTATATTTTTCATTTTTGTAAAAAACTTTGCAAATTTTAAAATCCTTTGACATTGCTTTTTTACAGGATTGTATGCTTGATTTTACCGTAGTTTGCGAATAATGCGGATAAAGCGGGATTAGGATTATATCATCAAAATTCTCATATTTTTTTAAAACTTCATTCGCAAGAGGTTTTGTGTAATTCATCGCAAAATCGACGCAAACATAATTTGGCGCCAGAGCTTTCATTTTATTTACAAGCGAGATTGTAAGTGCATTTATCGGCGATGCGCCGCCTATTTGCAGATAATTTTCTTCGGCTTTTTTTTTCCTGAAAAATGTGATTATAAAAGCTAAAATTTTACGACAAAATGATGATTTTATGCTTAAAATAAATGGATCGTTAAACATATTTTTTAAGAAAATTTCAACTTCTTCTAATTTTCCTGGACCTCCCATATTTAAAAGCAAAACAGCTTTTTTCAGCATAAAATTTCTCTTATTTTTATTGAATTTTCTATATCCGCCAATCCGGAAAGTTCACAGCTGTCGCAAAAATTAAAAAATGCTTCGTGAGTTTTTCTAATGCTGAAATTATCGTTATCAACTCTTAAATTTATTAGACCGTTTTCAGTGTGTTTGTGAAGCGTAAAAGTTATCAAATCGGCGATATAAAAGCCGCTATCAGTGCTCACTTCAATCTTATGTCTTCTGATCGGATAAAGTTTCGAGCACATAAAATTTATTAAAATTTCGTTTTTTAATTTTATTGCTGCATTTAAAATTCCGGGAGTATTGTTTTCACCGAATAAAGTTTTGTTTAAATTAAAATTTGTAATTTCACTATTACAGATAAACTTGCACAAATCGATATCTTTGATAAGATAATCCAAAATTTCGCCTTCATTTGAAGCGTTTATAAAGTTTAAACTGTAAATTTCCTTTTCTTTTTTAAGCTCACGTATTAATGAAATAATAGCTGGATTAAAGCGGTTATTGTAAGCAACCGCAAGATTTATTTTATTTGTTTTTATAGCGTAGTTTATCTCTCTTGTCTGACTTAAAGTATTTGCTAATGGTGCTTGTACTAAAATATTTTTTGTGTAATTTATACATTTTAAGATGTTTTCTTTATGATTTTTTGGATTAGTGGCGATTATCATGGCGTCTATCGAAATTTCGTTAAAAAGATCCTGTAAGCTTGCAAAATTTTCAAACCTGCCGTAATCTTTTTGATTTTCATCTACGATGCCTACCAATTCGAAATAATCGCTTCTACGAAGTTCACTGAGATGAAGAGCTCCTTTTAACGTATCAGCACCGATTAGCGCAACTTTTTTTTTCATAACTATCCTAAAATTTTAAATATCACGAAATTATATCAAAGCAAATCTAAATTTTGGAAATTTTAAACGAAATTTGGCTAAAATGAGCCGAAATTTTTAGATTTTATAAGGAAAAAAATGGATATTAGAAAAGAATTTTTAGACTTTTTTGCTTCAAAAGGACACGAAATAATAGCTTCCGCACCGCTTGTGCCGGATGATGCTTCACTTCTTTTTACAAATGCTGGAATGGTGCCTTTTAAAAATATTTTCACCGGCGCCGTGCCAAGACCGACTCCGCCGATTCGAACAAGTTGTCAAACGTGTATAAGAGCGGGTGGTAAGCACAATGATTTGGATAATGTCGGCTATACGGCGCGACACCATACATTTTTTGAAATGCTTGGAAATTTCAGTTTCGGAGAATATTTTAAAGAAAATGCAATAGCTTATGCTTGGGAATTTATAACTGAAATTTTAAAACTTGACAAAGATAAACTTTACGTAACCGTTCATGAAAAAGATGATGAAGCTTTTGAAATTTGGGCGAAACACATCGCAAAAAAGAGAATTTACCGTTTTGGCGATCATGATAATTTTTGGGCGATGGGCGATACAGGACCTTGTGGGCCTTGCAGCGAAATTTTTTATGATCAGGGTGAAGAGCATTTTCACGGAAAAGAAGATTATATGGGCGGAGACGGCGATCGTTTCCTTGAAATTTGGAATTTGGTTTTTATGCAATTTGAGCGTGATAAAGCCGGAAATCTTTCACCTTTGCCAAAACCTTCAATTGACACAGGAATGGGATTAGAACGTGTTACAGCGATAAAAGAGGGTGTTTTCAGCAATTATGACAGTTCTATTTTTATGCCTCTTATTCACGCCGTTGAAAAACTTTGCGGAAAACCTTATAAATATGAAAGTGGAGCAAGCTATAGGGTTATCGCAGATCATATAAGATCGATTACATTTTTGATTGCTCAAGGTGTTAATTTCGACAAAGAGGGCAGGGGTTACGTTCTTAGAAGAATTTTAAGAAGAGCTTTAAGACATGGATATCTGCTTGGTTTGAAAGAGCCTTTTATGTATAAGTTGGTGGATAACGTATGCGAGCTTATGGGGCATCACTATTCTTATCTACTTGAAAAAAAAGAAACCATAAAAGAGATTATAAAACTGGAAGAAGAGAGATTTTTATCTACCATATCAGCGGGACTTGAACTTTTTAAGGCTCAACTTGCAAATACGAAAGATATTTTTTCAGGTGAAATCGCATTTAAGCTTTATGATACTTACGGCTTTCCACTTGATTTGACCGCCGATATGCTTAGAGAAATCGGTAAAAAAGTAGATGAAAAGAAATTCGACGAACTTATGAACGAGCAAAAAGCAAGAGCAAAGGCAAGTTGGAAGGGAAGTGGCGATAAAATCAAAGAAAAAGGCGATTTTAAAGCGCTTTTGGAAAAATTCGGTGAAAATAAATTCATCGGTTATGAAACGATGAAATCACAAAGTAAAATTTTAGCTATTTTAAATAATGATTTTAGAAATGTGGATGAATTAAAAGCTGGAAATATCGGTTGGATAATGCTTGATGAAACTCCATTTTACGCTCAATCAGGCGGTCAAATTTATGATACCGGTTTGATAAACGGCTCAAATAAAGTAACCGATACCCAAAAGTTTTTCGGACTGAATTTAAGTGAAGTTGAAACAAGCACAAACTTAAAAGTAGGCGATATCGTAAAATGTGAAGTGGATGAGGCCAGAATAGAAACCGCACGCCATCATAGCGCTACGCATTTACTTCATTTGGCTTTACGCGAAATTTTAGGCTCAGGAGTCGGACAAGCAGGTAGTAGCGTGGATAGCGAGCGACTCAGATTTGATTTTACATATCCGAAATCTTTAACTAGCGAGCAACTTTTAAAAATAGAAAATAACGTAAATAGTCAAATTTCAAAAGGCGGGGCTTCAAAAACAGAAATAATGGATATAAATGAAGCTAGAAAAAGCGGCGCAATTGCGATGTTTAGTGAAAAATACGGCGATAAAGTGCGTGTCTTAACTCTTGGTGAAAGTAAAGAATTTTGCGGCGGAACGCATGTTAGAAATTTATGGGAAATCGGTAGTTTTTATATTGTAAAAGAAAGTGGAGTAAGTGCCGGAGTTCGTAGAATTGAAGCTGTCTGTTCAAAAGCCGCCATAAATTATGCAAAAAACTTTCGCAATGAATTTTTGGAAGTTCAAAATGCATTAAAATCAAATGAAGCGCTTAGTGCAATCAAAAAATTAAAAGATGAAATAAAATCTTTGAAAAATGAAATATCAAAAGCAAGCGCTGCAAAAGTTATTGATTTGGATGAAAAAAACGGCATTAAATTCGTAGTTAGTGAGTTTGACGGAGATATAAAAACAAAAATCGATGAGTTAAAAAATGAAAACGATAAAATTGTCGCCGTATTTTTTAAAGTTGAAGACGGTAGAGTTCAAATCGCGGCAGGAGTTAAAAACGCTCCATTAAAAGCAGGTGAAATCGTAAAACAAATCGCTAAAATTTTAGGCGGCGGCGGCGGCGGACGAGATGATTTTGCCACAGCCGGCGGAAAAGATACGACAAAAATTGATGAAGCCGTAAATTTTGCTCGCGATCTTATAAAGGCAAAAATTTGAATGAAATAAATTCTTCATTCGCAAGAGCGGAACAAGTTTTACCGCTCTTGCATATTTTTTTAGCTATTTTGCTTATCAGCGCTCAGTTTTGCGCTATTTTTTGCATTAGATTTTATGAAAAATTCAGTATTTCCATTGTTAAAATTTTAAATTTTATAGCTTTTTATGAAAAAATATTTTTTGTTTTATTCGGTTGTTTAGCTTTAAGTGGTATATTTATGAGCCGGAATTCTTTTATAGATCCTATGATAAATACGATTTTTGTTACAAAATGGGTTTGCGCCATTTTTATTTTTATAAATTTTATTTATATGCATTATGAAATTTCACTTTTAAAAAAAGCATTGCAAAATGGTGACAATAACCAAAATAGCGATTTTTTAGCTATTATTACAAAATACTTTACGCCACTTAATATCGTTGTTTGCTTTATTTGTGTTTATCTTGGTTTTGTAATTAAGGATATAGCGTGATTTATTTGGCTTCCAGTTCTCCTACAAGAGCTAAAATTTTAAAAGAAAACGGCATTGAATTTACACAAATTCCTGTAAATTTCGATGAAAGTAAAATCGCTAAAACTTGCTATATGAGTTATTCTTATAAAGTTGCGCAGGCTAAAAAAGAGCAGTTTTTTAAAATATACGGTTCTAAATACGACAATGTTCTTTTTGCAGACAGCAGCGTAATCTGCTCAGGTAAAATTTTAGGTAAAGCAAAAAACGATGAAGAAGCGCGTGAAATGCTTAATTTGCAAAGTGGAAATAAAGCCGGCGTGATTTCGGCACTTATTTTTGTAAGCAGAGAAAAGATAATTGAAAATATCAGCATATCTATGTTTCATTTTGCAAAATTTCCTTTTGAAGAGATAGAAAAATATATTGCAGACGGTGAATATAAAGGTAAAGCCGGAGCTATGATGATAGAAGGATTTAATAAAAAATTTATTATTGACCAAAGCGGTGAAACTTATACGGCTATGGGCTTAAATGTGGAAATTTTAAAGAGGTATTTATGGTAAGAGTTTTATTCAGTTTTTTGACTATCTGCTTTTTTGCGTTTTGCGGTATTTTTTTGTATTTTTATTCAAGTATAAAACTTGAAAGTGATAATATAATAAATTATAATCCGCCGCTAACGACCAAAATTTATGATAGAAATGGCGATTTAATTGCAAATGTTTTTGATAAGGAAAACAGAATTTATGTAAAATACGATGAAATCCCAGGACGCGTTATAGAAGCTCTTGTAGCGATAGAAGATACAAGTTTTTTTGAACACGAAGGAATAAATGTAGAAGCTATATTTAGAGCTATTTTAAAAGACGTAAAAGCGATGAAATTTGTAGAAGGGGCTTCTACGATTACACAACAACTAATTAAAACTTTGGTGCTGACCAGTGAAAAAAAGATTGAGAGGAAGATAAAAGAGGCTATTTTGGCTCTTAAGATAGAAAATACACTCAGTAAAGAAGAAATTTTGGAGCGCTATTTTAATGAAGTTTATTTCGGACATCAGTATTACGGTATAAGAACAGCGTCTCTTGGATATTTTAAGAAAGATCTTGCCGATTTGACTTTAAAGGAAATTGCGATGCTTGTCGGTATGCCAAAAGCCCCAAGCAGTTATGATCCTACAAAACATATGGATTTATCACTTTCACGCGCAAATAGTGTAATATCAAGAATGTATGAACTTGGCTGGATAAATAAAACTGAATATCAAATAGCTATGCAGGAAAAACCTGTCGTATATAATGAAACTCTTACACAAAACAGAGAGCCGTATGTTACGGATGAAGTTATGAAAGAAGCGCTTGCTTTATATCCTGATATAAAAACTGGCGGATACAGCATTTATACAAGTGTTGATCTTGCAGCTCAAGAACTTGCTAATGAAGCTTTAAATTTCGGTTACAATGAAATTCTGAAACGCAATAAAGATGCAAATGCAAGCATAGTAAATGGCGCTATTGTCGTTACAAATCCTACAAATGGAGATATTTTAGCTTTGGTCGGCGGAGTTGATTACGCTAAAAGCAATTTTAACCGTGCAACTCAAAGTAAGCGTCAAACAGGATCAAGTTTTAAACCTTTTATATATCAAATCGCTCTTGATATGGGATATTCTACAATGAGCGAAGTGGCCGATGTGCCAAGAAGTTTTGATGATGGAAGCAACAAAGCCTGGACACCTAAAAATTTTGATAATTCATTTCAAGGTTATATTACGCTTAAACAAGCATTACAGAAATCGCGCAATCTTGCAAGTATAAATCTGCTCGATAGTATAGGCGTTCATAGAGCTGTAAAAAAATTGAATGATTTCGGTTTTAATGATATTCCTGAAATTTTATCGATTGCGGTCGGAAGTTACGGAATTTCACCACTTGAATATTCAAGCTCTTATTCGGTTTGGCCTGGAATGGGACTTACAAGCAAATCAAAATTTATAAAAGCGATAAGCGATAAAAACGGTAAAATGACATATTTTGAGCCTGAAAAAAGGCGAGTTTTAAAGCCGGAGCAAGCTTATTTGATGATAACTTTAATGCAAAATATTGTAAATGCCGGAACCGGCGCAAGAGCAAGAGTTGCCGGAATTGAAGTTGCCGGCAAAACAGGGACTTCAAACGATAGTATAGATGCGTGGTTTTGCGGATATACGCCTGAGATTTTGATTATAGTTTGGTATGGAAATGATAATTATAAACCGATGAGACATGTAGAGGGCGGAAGCAGAACAGCTGCACCTGTTTTTGCAAGATTTTTAAGTAATTATTTAAAAATTCATCCTGAAACAAAACGCAAATTTGATATGCCATCCGGCGTATTTACTGAAAAATATTATAATTCTGTGGAATACTATACAAAACAATCTCCTTTGCCTGAAGAAAGTGTAGATATAAACGCAACAAGTGTATTGTTTTAAAAATTTGCGGTTTTAAAAAATTCAAGCGAATGAAATTTATTTTATTCGATTGAATTTTTATTTTTTAAGCTAAAAACGGCTTAAATTTTATAAGAATTAAAATTTTCATTTGTGTTAAAATTATGAATATAAAGATTTTGCGTTTTTAAATGGTTAAAAATTTTTATAATTTTATAAAAATTTATGCTTATAAAAAAATCAATTCATTTAAATTTTAAGTCCGATAAAATTTTTAAAATTCGAAACAAATTTAAGTAAAAAATCTGACTGTATTTTTACAAAGCGCTTTTTTGTTTTTAAAAAGTTCTTCCAATAAAGAATATATAAATAATCAGTTTTTAAAAAAAGCTATTTCAGTTTTGTAAATTTTAAAATCAATCTTTTAAATTATTTGCAGTATTTAAAATCAAAATTGCCGTTGCAAATTTTAGAAGCTTTTTGAAACGGCAAAATTTAGTTACGCTATATTGCTATACATATTTATATTTGGAAAATTTTGGCTTAGACGGCGTATTTCAGCTTGCGCGTCATAAACCTTGCCTTCCGTGATTTCAAAATATCTAGGCTTCGGTTTATTTTGATATTCAACTTTGTTTAAAATTGTCTTAAAAGTATTTATTCTGCCTACTTTTTTGTCGTTTGTATCGATAATCGTCCAAGGATTTGCTTTTGTGTCGGTTTGCAAAAACATATTGTATTGAGCGATTGTGTATTTATCCCAAAGTTCTTGCGATTTTTTATCTACATCTGAAATTTTGTATGATTTTAATGGATCTTCTTCGCGCTCTTTAAAACGTTTCGCTTGCGTATTTTTATTTATAGAAAGGAAAAATTTAAAAATTTTTATGCCGCTTTGGCTTAAAAGTTGTTCAAATATAGGCACAGCTTTTAAAAAATCACTGTGTTGCTCAGGAGTGCAAAAACCCATCACAGGTTCGACCATAGCGCGGTTATACCAGCTTCTGTCAAATACTACGATTTCACCGCCGCTTGGTAAATGAGCGACATATCTTTGAAAATACCATTGCGTAAGTTCCACGTCGCTTGGTTTTGAAAGTGCTACAACGCGACATCCGCGAGGATTTAAATGCTCTGTCAGGCGTTTGATTGTGCCACCTTTTCCAGCTGCGTCGCGACCTTCCATAATAATCAAAACTTTCAACTGATGTTCTTTTACATAATATTGAAATTTTAAAAGTTCAGTTTGTAAAAATACAAGCTCTTTTTCATAATCTTTTTTTTCCATAACTTTTCCTTTACAAAATGTCTTTATTATTATATTTTATTCTTTCTTAAAATTTCGAAAAAATTTATAAATTTCAGTTAAAATCATTGGATTTTAAAATTTTGGAGAGTATTTTGTTTAAAATTTTACTTAGTTTATTATCTTTTTTTACTTTTTGTTTTGCCGCACCAATTCAACCATTTAAAGCTTTTATTGTTGATTCAAATATTCAAAATGAAAAAATTTACTTCGATTTTAAGATAGCTGAAGATATTTATGTTTATAAAAACAGTTTTAAAATTCACTTTGTTAAAAATAGTTTGTTATTGAATGAAAATGCAAAATTTCCTGATAGTAAAATTTATAAAAACAATGAAATTTTTGCAGGCGAATTTTTTATTACACTGCCTGAAAATATTGCAAATAGCGATAAATTTTCTATTGCACTTGATTTTATCGGTTGTTCTTCAAGCGGTTTTTGTTATCCGCCGCAAACCAGAAGTTTCAGTTATGAAAAAAAAGATGGAAATTATAAAATAGTGTCTTTAAATCAAAAAGATTTAAAAAACGCCTCTTTTAACGAACAAACGGCTATAGCTGACGATATAAAAAATAAAAATTTCATTCTTACACTTTTGAGTTTTTTCGGTTATGGAATTTTGCTTTCGTTTACGCCTTGTATTTTTCCTATGGTGCCGATACTTTCGTCTGTAATAGTTGCCAAAACTTCAAAAAATGCTGGCAAGGGCGCATTTTTAGTCAGTCTTATTTATGTTTTAGGAATTTCTCTTGCTTATGCAGCTACCGGATTTTTGGCAAGTTTTTTTGGAGCAAGTTTGCAAAGTGTTTTGCAAATGCCGGCCGTTATTTTAGGACTTTGCGCCGTTTTTGTATTTTTAGCTTTTTCAATGTTCGGATTTTATGAGATTCGTCTTCCTTCGCGTTTGCAAACATTTTTTACTCAAAAAGGCGATAAATCAAGCGGATATTTCGGCGTTTTTGTGATGGGAATTTTCTCCGCTTTAATAGTCGGTCCTTGCGTTGCGGCACCATTAGCCGGTGCTTTACTTTATATTACACAAAGCGGAGATATATTTTTAGGAACGTCGGCTTTATTTTTTCTTGGTTTCGGTTCAGGAATACCGCTGCTTTTGCTTGGAATAAGTGCGAAATTTTTACCTCATCCGGGAGCTTGGATGAATCTTATAACACGAATTTTCGGTTTTTTACTTCTTATAATGGCAATTTGGCTTGGAACGCGTGTTTGGGGCGAAAATTTTTCACTTTTACTTTATGGAATTTTAGGTGTAAGTTTTGCCGTATTTTTTGGAATTTTTGATTTTAGAGTTCATAAAATCAGGCGTGTTGTTTCGCTTTTAGCGTTAATTTATTCCGTTTTTCTGCTTGTCGGATTTTTTAGCGGTGCGGTTTCGGCTTTAAAACCTTTTGAAAATTTCACGACTGCAAAAATTTCAGGTAGGAACGAATTACAATTTACTGAAATTTCAACATTAGATGATCTTGAAAATTTTGTGCAAAATGCAAAAAAGCCTGTTATGGTTGATTTTTGGGCAAGTTGGTGCGAGAATTGCAAGCTCTTGGAAAAAGAGACTTTTAAAGATCATAAAGTGTATGAAATTTTACAAAATTTTGATCTTGTGAAAATAGATGTAAGCAAAAATAGTGATGAAGATCTAAAACTTATGCAAAAATTTAATGTTTTCGGTCCGCCGGCTTTGATTTTTTATAAAAACGGTAAAGAACTTAAAGATTTGCAGATAACGGGCTTCATAGATGTTAAAAATTTTATGGAAATTTTAAGTGAAATTTAAAATTTTCTAAATTTTGATTATGCAAATTTAAAATTTCATATAAAACTGTAATTTAAACGCAAAAATTTAAAAATTCTGTACTTAAAAAAAGTAAAATTTCGATAAGTTTATTCGATTTAAAACAGTACTTTAAATAAATTAAATTTTGAAATTTAGCGCTATTGCAGATAAAATAATTTTTTGCTGATTGTATTAAAGAAATACAACATTTATTTTTTATAAAGTTTTATTAAAATATAAAATCAAATTAATTTTTATTTACAACTTGAGAGAAATTTTCAAATATAAAAATGTTGTTTTGATTTTCATAACGATATCCTAAAGCCAAATCGTGAGCTTTTAAAATATTATCAACAATATAAAGTCCAAGCCCGAAACTTTGTTTTGCATTTGTGCCTTTTGAAAACGGCTCCGTGAAAAACGACAAATCTTTTTCAAGCTGTTCACCGGTCGTGATAAATTCGCATTTTTTACTATTAACTATTATTTTAACTTTTTTATTTGAAGAATATTTATGCCCATTGTCAATCATATTTTTAACGGCGATGGAAAACAGTTTAAAATCTACATTTACATTAATGTTCTCATCGTTTGATATTTCTACTGCATTTTTTTCAAGCATCGCTATATCTAGCGCTTCCTGCACGATATCGTCCATTGTGCAAGTTGTTATATTATTTAATGTAAGACCTGATGTCGCACGTTCAACCGCAGCGAATTCGTTTATCAAATTTTCAAGTCTTTCAAAAACCGAAATAAGACGATTTCTATTTTTGCCTTCTTCAATCATCTCAACGGTTATTCTGCCTTTTGTTATTGGAGTTTTTAATTCGTGCATGATATTTCGCAAAAAAAGTTGTCTTGATTCGTTAAGTTTTCTAATTTGCATAACAGCATCGTAAAATGCCGTTGCAACATCACTTATTTCGTCATTTCCTTTAGCTACGTTTTTTATATCGAGACTGCCGTTCGCAAATTTATCAATTTCTCTTTTTAATTTTCGAAGCGGTTTGATTTTGCGAATTATGATTATATAAGTTATCAAAATTATTAAGATAATGAATGCATAAATAGCTTTAAAAATCGCGTATCTATACGGTTCGTAATCTTTGTCAAAAAGCAGCAGAACATTGTCATTGTGAGTAATTTTTATATAATTGTGATTTTTATAAAATATAATTGCCGATGAACCGATTTCGGCTTCTATTTTGTCTAAAACAGTTCCGTTTTGAATTATTTTATTTTTTTCGTATTTATTTTTAATTTCACGCATTTTGAAATTTTCAGTTTGTCTTTGAAATTCGTCTTCTCCGATCAGTGAGTTCATTTTATAAAGATTCGCGCGAGAAATTATTGAATATTTTGTATTCAGTTCTCTTGTATAATTTTGTTTGTCATAATCCATAAGCCAAAAAAAAGCAGTTGAAATGCTTATTAAAGCCAGCGCGAAAACAGCAGTTATCGCATATAAAACGGATGTCTTCATTGAATAAGTTTATATCCGACACCGCGGATTGCATGTATATAAATAGGCTCTTTCGGATTTTCACCAAGTTTTGTGCGTATGCGCCCGATTATTACATCTATGCTCTTATTTGTCGAATCTTCATTTATTGCATTACAGTTATAAATTAACTCTTCTCTTGAAATCGCTCCGCCTTCTTTTTTTATCAGATATGCAAGTATGTCGTATTCTGCGGCTGTTAAATTTAAAGTGTTTCCTTTGAAAGTTATTATATGTTCAAAATCATTTACCGCTAAATCTTTTTCTTCGTTTTGCTTTGAAGAAACTTCAAAATTTACATTTTGACGGCGAATATGACTTTTTATTCTAACCAGCAGTTCCTGCGGATTGTAAGGTTTCGGCAAATAATCATCGGCGCCAAACTCAAATGCATTTACTTTGTCTGTTAAATCGTGTCTTGCACTTGAAATTATGATAGGAATATTGTTTTTTTTGCGTATTTCTTTACATACTTCAAGTCCATCCATTCCCGGTAATGTAAGATCAAGTATGAGAAGATCGAAATGTTCTAAATTTAATTTTGAAATGCCTATATACGGATCTTCCGCAACGCTTATTTTCATATCGAATTTGCTTAGATATTCACTTAAAATTTCAGCCAGTTCAGTATCGTCTTCAATCATTAAAATTTTTATCATATTTATCCTTTTTGAAATTCTGTGATTATAGCAAATTTAGTGTTAAGAGTGAAATTTAAGCAATTTCACTCTTTTAAGGAGGATTATTTTATTACTATTCCAAGCGGAATTTCATTTCTTAAAACCCAAACGATTTTTTTGCCTTTATTTGATTTAATCGCTTCATCTATATCGGCTATTGTTTTTATCTCTTTTTGAGCGATCTGCATTATTATATCTCCGCGTTCAAAACCGTAATCTTCGGCTTTTGAGCCTTTTTCTACATTTGTAATGATTACGCCTTTTATATCACTTTGAATATTATATTGACGTTTGAGTTCATTTGTAAGATTTGAAAGTTTTAGGCCTTCTATTGAACTTTTTGATTCTGTATTTTCTGCAAGTGTGCTGCTATCCATATTATCAAGTTTGATTTTTGCTGTTTTCGTATCTTTTGCACGTTCATATTGTACTTCGATTGTTTCACCTGGAGACATTGAGCCGATTATGTTTTTAAGCTCATTCGCATTTTTTATGCTTTTATCGTTTATTTTAACAATTAAATCGCCGCGTTTAAGTCCAGCTTTATCGGCAGGAGAATTTTTTTCCACGCTTGCTATAAGTGCGCCTTCTTCATTTTTATAAATTTCTTTTTGGTCTTCATTTAGATTTGATATCATTACACCGATATATCCGCGTTCGATCTTGCCGTCTTTTATCAGTTTGCTTGCGATATTTTTTACCATATTTGAAGGAATTGCAAAACCGACACCGTTATTTCCACCGCTGCTGCTTAAAATAGCGGAATTTATTCCTATTAAAGCGCCACGGCTATCTACCAATGCGCCTCCTGAGTTTCCGGGATTTATAGAAGCATCGGTTTGTATAAAATTTTCATATTGATTTAAACCGATATTGTTTTTATTTAGAGCCGAAATTATACCTTGTGTAATTGTTTCGCCAACGCCGAACGGATTTCCTATGGCAAAAACCATATCGCCTTCAAGAAGTTCTCCACTATCACCGAATTTTATTGCGGTAAGATCCTTTTTGTCTATTTTTATTATTGCAATATCTGTTTTAGGATCGTTGCCGATAAGTTTTGCCTTAAATTCTTTATCGCTTTCACTCAAAGTTACTATAATTTCATCGGCGTTTTCTACGACGTGATTGTTTGTAACTATATATCCGTCATTTGAAATAATTACGCCTGATCCCAAAGATTTAGCTTTTCTATCTGTTTTTGGAATTCCGAAGTTAAATTTAAAAAAATCGTTAAAAAACGGATCGTTAAAAAACGGATCAATTTGATTTTGAGATGCTTTTATGGTTTGTGAAGTCGCAATATTTACGACCGATTTTTTTGCATTTGTAATTGATGAATTAAATGAAATAATTTTATTTTCACTATTTACTAGAGGATTTATCCTCTCGACGTTTTTGTCGGCTTCGTTAAAATCGATATTGCCTGCAAACATGACAGAAGCCAAAAAAATAGAAAAAATTGCTGTTTTTTTCATACTAATTATCCTTTAAATTAAAATTTTATCGTAATTATAGATGACAGGTTTTAATGAAATTTCAATAAAATTTTAAGAATTTTAAACGAAACTCAGTTATAAACTTGATTGACAAAGACTAAACTTATATGATATAATCTACGCAAAATTTTTGCAAAAATGAAAGAAGGAAATATGAGTTCAAATAAAAGCCCTTATGATACTTTGGGCGTCAGTAAAACGGCAAACAGCGATGAAATAAAAAAAGCATATCGCAGGCTTGCCAGAAAATATCATCCGGATATAAATAAAGAACCGGGTGCCGAAGAAAAATTTAAAGAAATAAACGCGGCTTACGAAATTTTAAGCGATGAAAAAAAACGCAAACAATATGATGCTTATGGCGAAAATATGTTCGGCGGACAAGATTTCGGCGATTTTACAAGAAGTGCCGGAAATATGGATGATTTAAATGAAATTTTAAAAAATGTTTTTGGAAGCGGTTTTAAAAGAGAAAGTTTCGGCGGTGGCTTTGGAAGTTTTAATTTTGGCGGATTCGGCGGTTTTGAAAATGAAAATTTAGATATAGTATCAAATCTTAAAATTCCATTTGAAACTGCTGTAAATGGTGGAGAAATAAGTATTTCAGTTAATTCTGATAATATTAAAATTCGTATTCCATCAGGCGTTGAAAGTGGAGAAAAACTTCGAATTCGCGGCAAAGGAAAAAGTGTGCATGGAAGAAACGGCGATTTGATTTTAAATTTGGAAGTTGAGCCAAGCGATCAATATGAAAGAAAAGGTGACGATCTTTACAAAAAAGTTGATATTTCATTAAAAACAGCGCTTTTTGGTGGTAAAATCAGTGTAGATACATTCAAAAAAAATGTCAATATAAAAATCGCACCTAATACAAAAAATAATCAAAAAATTCGTCTAAAAGGCTATGGAGTGCAAAATAGAAAAAGTAAAATTTATGGAGATTTGTATTTAGCTACAAATGTTTTACTTCCTGATATAAATAATTTTGATGAGCAGACAATCAAAATTCTTAAAGAAAAATTATAAAGGATAAAAAATGCAAAATTATGATGAACCGATGTATTTGATAAGCGTGGTTGCTAAAATTTTAAATATTCATCCTCAAACATTGCGTCAATATGAAAGAGAAGGACTTGTCGAACCGGAAAGAACGGAAGGTAAAATGCGTTTGTATTCGGCAAGAGACATTGATCGCATAAAGATGATACTTCGTCTTACAAAAGATTTAGGTGTCAATTTGGCCGGTGTGGATGTAATTTTTCAATTAAAAGAGCGCATAGAAGAAAGCGAGAAAATAATAGATGAATTACGCGGCGAGCTTGAAAAATTTCAAAGTTCAAAAAACAGAAAAACATCATTAGTAAAACGTAAAAACAGTTTTGATTTGATATTTTATGACGATAAAAAGGACTAAAAAATGGAGCTTTTTTTAGAGCTTTTTTTAATAGTTTCAGCACTTGCTATTGTGCTTAACGTCATATTTAAAATGTTTGAAATCCCGACTATTATAGGTTATATAGTAACAGGAATTTGTCTAAATCATATATATAATCTTTCCAATAAAGCTGAAATTTCGCACGTCGCGGAGTTCGGTATAGTTTTTTTAATGTTTACGATAGGGCTTGAATTCAGTCTGAAATATCTTATGCAAATGAAAAAAGATGTTTTTTTAAACGGTATTTTACAAATGAGCATAAGTACGATTTTTTTTGCTTTTGCGGCTTATGAAATTTTCGGTATTAATATAAAAGCAGCCATTATAATAGGTTCGGCTCTTTCTCTTTCGTCTACCGCAATTGTACTTAAAATTTTAAATGATAGAAATCAAATCAGTCAAATTTACGGTCGTAAAGCACTTGGAATTTTACTTTTCCAGGATATTGCAGTGATTCCGATTTTGCTTATGATTGATATTTTCGGCAGCACTGACAGTACTCCTATAATTTATTTGATATTAAAAACTTGTATTAGTGCAGTTATTGTGATCGGATTACTGTTTTTAATCGGTAAATACCTGTTTAATGCTATTTTAAATAAAATTTTACAGACAGATTCAAAAGAAATTTTTCTTATTTCCATACTTTTTACGGTTGTAGGCTCTAGTTTTATCGCCCATATATTTGGTTTTTCTTATACGCTTGGAGCGTTTATCGCAGGTATTATTATCGCCGAAACGGAATATAAAGATCAGATAGAAGCCGTTTTGATTCCGTTCAGAGATATATTATTAGGACTTTTCTTTATCACTGTCGGTATGCAAATCAATTTTGATACCATTAAAGAGAATTATGGTTTAATTCTTGCTTTAGTTTTTGTTATAATGGCGATTAAAACACTTATAGTTTATTTTATTCTGTATTTTAGTGTAAAAAGACGTGTTGCTTTTAAAGCAGCTATTTCAATATCTCAGATTGGTGAGTTCGCACTTGCGATTTTTTCCATAATGTTGGCTCACAGCGCTATTTCTCAAACAAATGCACAAATTTTAATTTCAACAGTTGTAATTACGATGATTATTACGCCTTTTATTTTGAAAAATATAAATGTTTTTGCAAATCGTTTTGAAGGCGATATAACTTCTTTGACAAAAAATAAAATAAAACTTGCTGAAATAAAACACCATTTTATCGTTTGCGGATACGGAAGGCTTGGTCAGGAAGTCGTATTAAAACTGAAAAATCAAGGACTTTTGCATATTGTAATTGAGAGCGATTTAACTCTTGTCGAACTTGGTAAAAGTCGCGGAGAAAATATCTATTTTGGCGATATGACACGAAAAAGCACTTTGATTGAAGCAAATATCGCAAATGCGGACGGAATAATTTTAACGGTTTCAAACGAACAGAAGTTGATGATGATAGCTAAAAATATCGCTTCTCTTAATATGCCTTCAGATGTAGTCGTCAGATATACGGGAGCAGACGAAAAGAAACTGTTTAGTGATTTTGGAGAAAAATTTCGTTTTATTAAAGAAGAAAGAGCTATTGCGAACGTGCTTGTGCAAGAAGCGATTCAATGTAAAATAGAAAAACATTCAGTAGAAATTTAATGTGGAAATTTAAGCTTAAATTTTTTAATGTTTTTTTATTTAAAAATTTTAAAATACTGAATTTTGAATAAAAAAACGAATTTTTATTTTAAATGTATTTTTCAAATTGTCAGATTTGATTTAAATGTAATGCTTAAAATTTAAATTATTAATGCTAAAATTTTAAATAAATCGGTATTTTCTACGATTTTGGTAAAATTCTAATACCAAATTTTATTTAGATAAAGTCCGTTTGGAGGAGTAGGAATGCGAGTTATGGCTTTATTTATATTAAGCGGAAAATTATTATCGTTTATGATTTTCTCAATATTAAAATCTTTATTTTTTAAAATTTCATTAAATTTTAAATTTTTATTATTTTTATAAAAGTTTGAAATTTCATCAATTTTTTTATTATTAAATGATTTTTCCAAAATTTTTACACATTTTAAGGCATTTGCTACCATCAGTCGAACCTGAGCCCGTAAAAAACCGTTGGCTTTAAAGTTTATGATTGTAAAATTTTTGTATCTGTAAGCAAAAGATTTATAAATTTCTCTTACGGAACCGCTGGCACTTCCTGATTTCATAAATTCGCTGAAATCGTGCTTACCTACAAAAATGCCAAGAGATAAATTGAGTAAAAATGGCGAAATTTCTGGATAAAAATAAAAATAATTACTAAAAAACGGACTGAATTCATCATGATTTAATATATATCTGTAACTGCGCGCTTTAGCGTCAAATCTAACTTGAAAATTTTCATCCGCGCGCTCTATTTTTCGCACGTAAATCGACGGCTTAGCGTGTCGATTTATAAAATGCCTAAGATTTTGCAAATCCCAAAAAGCGGCACAATGCGTTGTACTGACTTGAGAAAGTGCATGCACTCCTTTATCAGTTCTTGATGCCGATATTACTTTTTCATTTATACCGCATCGAAAAAGTGCTGAATTTAGTCTGTCTTCTACCGCTTTGCCGTTTGGTTGCGTTTGAGAGCCGCAAAATTTAGAGCCGTCAAAACTGTAAATTAAACGAATTTTAATATCGTCTTGCAATTTTTTGCCTGTAAAAAATGTAAGAAAGGATTAAAAATATAAAAAAAGTAAGTGGAATGGCTAATAACGGCTGCTTTGCAAAAATCATAATCATTGCAAAATAGCAAAAAAGCACGCCGAAAATTCCAATATAAATGAAACCTTTTTCGTAACGATACGTTACTATACCGAAGCTTATGGCAAAATATATTGAAGCAAGAGGAAAAAGTGAAACTAAAACATATATACTAAGCTGTTTTGAAGCATTTTTTTCGTTTTTCCAATATCCTAAAATTCCGCCGTTTTCTTTGATTTTATCTTTTTGAACTGTGCGAATTATAAGTTCGTCAAAATAGCTTATATGCCATTTTTTTTCATCGTTTGTATAAGCTTTACCGTTTTTAAGTTTTAACGAGAAATTTGAATTTTCATTTGCAATTTCGCCACTGCTTGCCAAAATTATACGCTCATCGCTTGTTTTATTTTTCGGGTGATAAAGTATGAGATTTTCGTAGATACTTCCGGTGTTCGTCTCTTTTTGATCATCAATAAAAACTAGCCAATCCGAAAATTTTTGTCCGAATTCACTTGATTTTATATTTAAATTTGCACTGATTTTTTTATAACTTACGAAATTATCCTTTAAATTTTCGGCTAAAGGCATCATAAACAGTGAGATCAAAAGCATTGAAACGGAAACAATAAGCGCTAAAAATAAAAAAAATCGCGCTATTTTTTCACTTGAATAACCAAGAGTAAAAAGCACTATCGTTTCATTTTCTTTTGAAAGTCTGAATAGTGACATCGCAAGAGCTACAAAAAATGAAATCGGTATTGTAAAAATAAGAATGCGCGGAAGCATAAAAAGATAAAGTTTTGTTAATTCATATAAATTTATCTCTACAAATGAAGTAATACGCGCTATTTGAAGAAAAAATATAATTGACATTATTAAAAAAAGCGTACTGAAAAGCGACGCGAAAGTGCTTAAAAAATTGCTGAATAAGTATTTTTCGGCTCTATACATTTGCCCCGCCAATATAATTTAAAATCCAAATTGTTTCTGTTTTTGCACAAAAAACTATAAGCATTCCAAGCGCAAGAAACGGCACAAATGGAAGTTCGTAACCTTTTTTATTTACAATCGCATATGCAGGAAGTGTTAAAATCGCTGCTACAAAAATAGAAGCAAAACCAAGGCGAAGTCCTAAAATAGCTCCAATTACGCCTGCTATAAAAATGTCAGCCGGTCCCATTGCTTCTTTTTTTAAACAAAAACTGACAATAAAACGAAGTGCAAAAAATGCAAAAGCTAAAACTGAAGCCGCAATTACTCCATCAAATTTAAAATCAATAATTGAATAACATAATGCCAAAACAAGACTTGCATAAAGAAGAGAATCAGGAACTGCTTTGTATTTAAAATCAATCGCTGAAAGAGCCAGTAAAATTATAAAACAAAGTCCTAAAATAAGCGCTTTTAATATGTTCGGTTCAAAATAATAAGCTATAAACATAAGCATTCCGCCAAGAAATTCAACGATTGGATATTGGATGGAAATTTTATCTTTGCAGAATGCGCATCTGCCGCCTAGAAAAATCCATGAAAATAATGGTATGTTGTGATACCATTTTAATTTATGACCGCATTTGGTGCAGTGACTTGCAGGAAAGTTTATGCTCTCTTTTTTCGGTAAGCGATAAATTAAAACATTGCTGAAAGATCCGACGCAAATACCTAAAATTACAAAAAATACGCCATATAAAATTTCTAAATTTATCATTTTTTCTCTTTTTTATAGATTTTTACAGACCGCCGAAACGGCGATTTTTAATTTTAAAATTTTCGACTATTTCGGCAAGTTCATCCTCGCTAAAATCAGGCCAAAACGTATTTGTAAAAGCAAATTCAGCATAGCTTGCCTGCCAAAGCATAAAATTTGAAAGTCTAATTTCTCCACCTGTTCTAATTAACAAATCAACATCTCCTGAATCGGCACTATCAAGATTTGCGCTTAAATTTTGTTCGTTAAGTTCATCGCCTTTTTGAATTACTTTTTTTGCCGCTCTTATAATTTCATCTCGTGAGCCGTAATTTAAAGCAAGATTGAAATTTAACTTTTTATAAGTTGCGGTTAAATTTTGTAAAGCTGAAATTTCAGATTGTAAATCTTGTGAGAATACTGAAATATCACCGATTGCTTTAAATTTTATCTCATTTTTGATAAAAATTTCTCGTTTTTTGATTATAAATTTTTTTAACAGGTTTAATAAAAAATTAACTTCGCTTTCCGGTCGTTTCCAGTTTTCCGTGCTAAATGCGTAAAGCGTGAGATTTGCAATGTCATTTTTTATACAAAACTCACTTACAGTTTCTACTACTTTTGCGCCTGCTTCATGCCCTTTTATTCGTGCCAATGACTTTGTTTTAGCCCAGCGACCGTTGCCGTCCATAATAATTGCTAAATGATGCAATTCATTCATCAAAATAAACTTTTTGCAAGTTCTGCGATTTGCATTGCAAGTTCGCTTTTTGGAGCTTGTTTCAGTTTTATTTCGCTGTTTTTAGTTATAAAAGTAATCTTTGTGTCATCGCTTCCGAATTTGACAACGCTATCCAAAATATTTAAGCAAACAGCATCTAAATGCTTTATAATAAGCGTTTTTTTAGCACTCATTAAAGCTGTTTCCTGATCGCTTTCCATTTTAAAACCGATTTTTTTAAGTTTTTTACTTTCGATTGATGAAAGTATATCGTTGTTTATACCTAGTCGAAGAGTCCAAAGATCGCCAAGCTCTTCTTTTTTTAATTTACCTTTATATCGTGAACGCGGTGTATAATCGCTAACCGCAGCAGCCATTACTAAAAGTGAATTTTCCTTAAATCTTATACTGTCAAGCGCACTTTTTAATCCGATTGAGCTGTCAAATTTTATAAGTTTGTAAGGAACACTGAAATCTACGCTTGAAATCAGCGTAACATCTGCTCCAAGCATATAAAATGCATCGGCTAACGCTCTACCCATTTTTCCGCTTGAAAGATTAGTTATAGCGCGAACATCATCGATTTTTTCTATTGTAGGACCGCCTGTTATTACGACCATTTTGTTTTCATAAAAATTATCCGCAGTAACAGCACGTTTTACAGCATAAATTATTGTATTTATATCGGCGAGACCGCCTTTTGCCACATCACCGCAAGCTAGTTTTTTAACCACAGGTTCAATAAATTCCGCTTTTCTTTTTTCTTTTAAAATGTGAATACAATTTTTTGTAATAGGATTGGTCAGCATTTTTTCATTTGCAGCCGGAGCTATAAGTATTTTTGCATCGCTTGCTATAAGAGTTTGCAAGAAAATATTATCGCAAACGCCCCAAGCCAGTTTATTTATGGTATTTACGCTTGCAGGAGCCACTAAAATCAAATCCATTTTTGCATATTCTATATGGTTTAATCCTTCTTGCCAATCTTCTGTTTTGCTGCAAAGCACAGGATGTTCGCAAAGTGCGTCAAATGCATGATAATCTACGAATTTTAACACACCTTCGCTAAGTGCAACATATACATCAAAATTTTCTTTTTTAAGCTCACTTAAAATTTCAAAAGCTTTATAAAAGCTTATGCTTCCGCAAACTGCGAGTAAAATTTTTTTTCTTGTCATTTTATTTCCTTAAAAAATTTAGCAAAAAAACCGGGTTTATTTTCCTGCTTTATGCGAGAAATTGCAAGAGAACCTTCTTCCACATTTTTTGTGATTGTGCTTCCTGCCGCGATTAAAACATTGTCTTGTATTTCTACCGGAGCTACCAATTGTGTATCTGATCCGATAAATACGTTTTTGCCGATTTTTGTTCTGTATTTTCTTTTTCCGTCATAATTACAAGTAATAGTTCCGCAACCGACATTTGTGCCTTCCTGTATTTCACAATCTCCAAGATAGCTTAAATGTCCGGCTTTAATTTTATTTACTTTGGCTTTTTTGAGTTCTACAAAATTTCCTATATGAGTGTCTGAAATTTCACAATCAGGTCTTATGTGCGCCATCGGACCGATATCGCTATTTATGATATGAGAATTTTCTATCACCGATGAGCTTTTTATTATGCTGTTTTCTATAACGCAAGATCCGATTATACTTACATTTTCATGCAATTCGCATTCACCTACAAATTTGGCTCTTGAATCTATATAAATACTTTCAGGTAGGCGCATTAAAACACCGTTTTTCATTAAATTTTCTTTTATTTCATTTTGTATTATCGTTTCAGCTTTACTTAATGCGAATTTATCATTTATTCCCATAAAATTTTCTTCCGCCACTTCGATAGCTTGACATTTTAGCTTTTTTTGAAGTGCAATTTCAATGGCATCCGTTAAATAATACTCTTTTTGAGAATTTTCATTTTTTATTAATGGTAAAATTTGCTTTAAAATGTCTGTTTTAAAACAATAAGCGCCGGCATTTACGCAGTTTTCTTTTAATTCCTGCTCATTTGCATCTTTTTGTTCGACTATTTTTAAAATTTTGCCGTTTTTATTTATAACGCGACCGTATCCAAATGGATTTTCGGCATAAAAGACGCTTAAATTTATATCGGCTTCGCCTTTGCAAAGTTTTTTAAGTTCTGCGGTTTTTACAAGTGGCATATCTCCGCATATAATTAAAGTTTTTTGTGAGTTTAGATTGATATTTTTTAATGCTCCGGCGGTTCCTGGAAAATTTTCGTGATCCTGTTTGTAAATTTTTACATTCGGAAATTTCGAAAGCACGATATTTTTTATATTTTCAAAGTCATAATGCAAAACTATATTTACGTTATCTGTTATTTCGTAAGCTTTTTTTAATATGTGAAAAAGCATCGGTTCTCCGCAAAGTTCAAATAAAACCTTTGCTTTTTTTGATTTCATACGAGTTCCAAAACCCGCAGCTAATATGATTACGCTGATTTCACTCATCGTTAATCCTTTAAATTTTAAAAATTCCTTTAATTTTACCAAAATAAGACTTAAAATTTATAAAATTTACTCTTTTAAAATTGAATTTTACGGCTTTTATCAAGAATTCATTGATTTTTTTATTATCAGTTTTTTTTGTGTTTTTTTAAATCTCATAATGACACAACAAAATGCAATTTAAATTATCATACTTTTGCATTATTTTAGTAGTCTTAGTATATTTGATTTATATAATGACAGTGAATTTTAAAATACAGTCTTTAAAAAAATAAAGAAATTTCAGTTTATGTATTATGTGTCAAAATCCATAAATTTAGCAAAAACTATTAATTTTTAAAAAAATTTGAAATTACCAAATCGGTAAAAACAGTAAAAATTGAATAACTACATATATATTATATATAAAGAACGATGTAGAAAAATTCAGGTAAAAGCTTATGAGATATTTTATAATGTGTTTTTCAAATTTTGCAACATCAAAAAAGATAGTTTTGGAAACTTTTTGCAATAATAAAAATTTATTCGATGAGATGAAAATTTTTTTTGGAAAGTTGTTTTTAATGTATCAGGTTCAACATTTTAATTTTGATAATGCAAAAAAGATAAAATTTACATAAAATAAATAACAACTGAAAAAAATTAATTCCGTAGTGATTAAAATCGCTACGGAATTTTAAAAATTTATTAAAAAGTTAAATTCTTATGCTACGATATTTGGAAACTCAAATACTACGCGTCCGTTTTTTATCGTACAAATTGCAGCACCTGTAAGTTCTTTATTAAAAAGCGGTGAATTTATTGATTTTGATTTGTTTAAATTTTTATCATATATATATTTTAAATCAGGATCGATTATTGCGATATCTGCTATATTTCCAGCTTTTATTTCGCCTTTGTTTTTGATGTTTAAAATTTCAGCAGGTCTTGCTGAACATAAAGAAACCATTTTTTCAAGACTGATTATGCCTTCTTTTACAAGATTTAAAGTTAGCGGCACAAGAGTTTGAAGTCCCAAAATTCCAAAAGGCGCTTTATCAAATTCCACAAATTTATCATCCCAACTGTGCGGCGCGTGATCTGTCGCGATGACATCTATCAGACCATTTTTAAGAGCGGTACGAATTGCCGCAAGATCTTTGTTTGTGCGAAGTGGCGGCGACATTTTATAATTTGTATCGTAAGTGATAAGTCTATTTTCATCGAAACTGAAATGATGCGGTGTTACTTCGCAGGTTACATTTATTCCGTCTTTTTTAGCTTGCTCTATCAGTTTTAATGACCAAAGCGAACTGACATGCGCTATATGAATATGTCCGCCCGTTTTTTTGGCAAGCAGAAGATCACGCGCAACCATAATTTCTTCTTTTTCGCTTGCCATACCTTTAAGTCCTAAAATTGCACTGATTTTTCCCTCATTCATCACTCCGCCATGGCAAAGTGAACAATCTTCGCAATGGTTTATCACGAATGTGCCGAAATAAGCCGAATATTCAAGCGCTTGACGCATTACCGAGCTGTCAGTTACAGGAAGTCCGTCATCGCTGAAAGCTACACATCCGCCCTCTATCATATCGCCCATTTCTACGATTTTTTTGCCTTCAAAATCTTTTGTAATCGCCCCGATTGGAAGTAAATCGATTAATCCTTTAGCTTTAGCTTTTTTTATCATGGCTTCCGTTATCGTGCGGTTATCGTTTACAGGATTTGTGTTTGCCATACACATACAAGTCGTAACACCGCCTGCTACTGCGCACTCACTACCTGTATTTATATCATCTTTATATTCAAATCCGGGATCTCTAAAATGCACGTGCATATCTATTAGTCCTGGCATTACAAGTTTTTCTTTTGCGTCAATGATTTTGTCGGCTTTTTCATCACTGTTTGTTAATTTTAAAATTTTATCATTTTCTATTAAAACATTGATTTTTTGCCTGCCTGTCGCATTTATTACTGTACCGTTTTTTATTAAAATTTTCATTTTCAGCTCCTATTTTTTATCAAAGTATCCAAAACAGCCATTCTTACAGCAACGCCGTTTTCAACTTGATTTAAAATTTTTGTAAATTTCGGATCGTCCGCCACATCGGAGTTTATCTCCACACCGCGATTTATTGGTCCCGGATGCATTATAATTACGTCTTTTTTGGCTAATTTCATACGTTTTGCTGTAAGTCCGAAAAATTTACTGTATTCGCGTACAGAAGGAAATTCAGGTTCGCCATCCTGTCTTTCAAGTTGAATGCGAAGCATAATGATTACATCACTATTTTCAACGGCTTCGTCGATATTGCTACAAAGCGGAACACCGAATGCTTCGCAATCTCTTGTCATCATCGGCGGTCCGAAAAGTTTTACATTTATACCAAGCGTTTTCATCGCCCAAACGTTCGATCTTGCAACTCTTGAGCGAAAAATATCACCGATTATCGCTACATTCAGGTTTTCAAGTCTTCCTTTGTTTTCGTAAATCGTAAGTAAATCAAGTAAACATTGAGTCGGGTGCTCGTTTAAGCCGTCTCCGGCATTTACTACGCTCGCGCTTGCATTATCGGCGATGAATTTTGCAGTGCCGCTACTTGCGTGTCGCACAACGAAAATATCGGTTTTCATCGCCTCCATATTTTTTATCGTATCGATTAGAGACTCGCCTTTTTTTGTGCTGCTTACACTGCTTGAAAAATTTATTGCATCTGCGCCAAGTCTTTTTGCAGCTATTTCAAAGCTGGTTCTTGTTCTTGTCGAATTTTCAAAAAATGCATTTATTACGGTCTTTCCGCGAAGTGAATCAGCTTTTTTAACAGGACTTTTATTAAGCTCTTTAAATTTCAAAGCAAGACGCAATATATCGAAAATATCGTCTTTGCTTAGATCTTTCATACTGATTAAATCTTTTTTTGTATAAGGCATCGATTTTCCTTTGAAGTTTAAATTGCGCCATTTTATAAAATTTTTGCTAATGAAACGCTAAAATTTACATTTTACATTAAATTTTGTTTGCTATAATCTGCAAATTTTCAGGAGTTTTTTTATGAGATTTTTTTTGATTTTTATTTTGGTGGTAAGTTTTAGTTTCGCTTTTGATTTCAGCATTTTTCCTAAGGCGAAAAATGGCGAAATTATGCAAATTTTAGAGCTTGCGCCGCTTGAAAACGAAGATGAAAAATTGGTTAAAATAGAGTTCGGTAAAAATTTAGAGCTTGATTGTAACAGCTATTTTTTTACCGACGGAAATTTAACGAATCAAAATTTAAAAGGTTTCGGATACGAATATTATAAATTTAAAGCCAAAGGCTTATTAGCCGGAACTTTGATGTATTGCGGCGATGGTGTTAAAAAAGAAAAATTTGTAAAATTCGAACCGGAAATTTACAAAAAATACAGTTCAAAACTTCCATTTGTTTTTTATACACCAAAAGATGTAAAAGTAAAATATAGCATCTTTTCGCTAGAAAAATCGGAAATTTTGGATAAAAAAGCCAAATAGTGAAATTTTTAACTCAAAGCGCGACAAATCAGCGTAAATTCGGTGTAGTTTTAAGCTACGCAAATATTTTTTTAAGCACAATATCAGCTCTTATTTATACGCCGTTTTTTTTACGAATGATGGGGCAGGCGGAATATGGACTTTATTCGCTTGCTTCAAGTGTAATCGGCTATTTGGCGATACTTGATTTCGGTTTTGGGAACGCCGTTATCGTATATACTTCAAAATACATCGCAAACGGTGATAAAAAAGCCGAAAAAACGCTTCACGGCACAATTTTTAGCGTATATCTGATAATTAGCGTTTTTGCGATTATTTCAGGATTTATCATTACATATTTTGCAGACGATATTTTTGGTGCAAAACTCAGTGATTATGAAATTTCAAAACTTCAGATTATGTTTTTATTATTAACGCTAAATCTTGCGCTTACTTTTATTTTCAGTATCTATTCTACGATTTTAAACGCATACGAAAATTTTATTTTTATGAAACTTATGAATATCTTTCGAACGATTATGCTTCCTGCTTTAGCTATTCCGGCGCTTTTTTTAGGATACCGCGCTGTTTGTATTATAGTGATACTTACAGTGATAAATATAGTTTGTGTTTTGGCTGATTTTTTCTATTGCCGTAAAACGGTAAGACCTGAAATAAGCGTGTTAAACTTTGATTTTAGTGTGCTTAAAAGCATTTTCGGATATTCTTTTTTCATTTTTTTGGGAATCGTTGTCGATCAGGTTAATTGGAGTGTTGCAAATTTTATACTCGGTATATTTTGCGGTGCAAAGGAAGTCGCGATTTATGCTGTTGCGATTGTGATAAACGGCACATTTATCACACTTTCCGTGACAATCAGTTCGGTAATGCTTCCAAAAGTTGCAAAAATGGTAAGTCTTGGTAGTAAAGATAGTGAAATGACCGACGAATTTATCAAAATAGCCCGCCTGCAATTTTATATAATTTTTCTTATAACTTCGCTTTTTGTAATTTTCGGGCGCGAGTTTATTATACTTTGGGCAGGAAAAAATTATGAGCAAAGTTATTTTGTAGCGCTTATTTTAGTGCTTCCAATAACAATTCCTTTGATTCAGAATTTAGGAATTTCAATTTTGCAGGCAAAAAATCGTGTAAAATTTCGCTCAATCGGAGCCTTTTTAATGACTTTTGCAAATATCGCAATTTCAATTCCGCTTGCCGAAAAATACGGCGCAATCGGTGCAGCTATCGGGACAGGCGTGACAATTTTTGCTTTTAATGCGGTTATTATGAATTTTTATTATCATTTGAGAATAAAACTGGATATTTTAAAATTTTGGCGAAATATTTTTAAAATGATGTTCTTTATGCTTTTCGGAGTTGCCTTTATTTTAATTTTTGATTATTTTACAAATTACGGCGGCTTGAAATTTCTGCTTGTTTTAGGAACGCTTTATATCATTATCTATACGCTGATTTGCGTTAAATTTATTATGAATGATTATGAAATTTCAATTTTAAGACCTGTTTTTGCAAAAATTAGGATAAAAATATGAAAAATGTAATTAACCTGGTTGTTCAAAAAGATCGCTGTATAGGTTGTTCTGTGTGCGCAGGAATTTGTCCTGCGGACGCTTTAGAGATGAAATTTAATGAAAGTGGAAATTTACAGCCCGTTTTGGTTGGAAAATGCCTTGAAAAATGCGATATTTGTATAAAAAATTGTCCCTTCAATGAAATTATTTCTACCGAACAGGGGCTTGGAAATTTTATAAAAACTTACGAGTTCAGTTTAAAAAACGATGAAAAGCGCTTAAAAAGTGCAAGTGGCGGAGCCGGAAATTATATATTAACCGAGATTTTAAAAAGAAAATTGGCAGACAAAATAATAAGTGTGCGTCAAGGAGAAAAATATCTTTTTGAATTTGGCGTTTTTGATGATTTAAAATCGCTTGAAATGGCTCGAAGTTCGGCTTATTATCCGGTTGATTTCAGTAAAATGGTGCGTTATATTTTATCACACGATGAAACTTACGCTATCACGGCACTTCCTTGTTTAGCGCGCTCTTTAAGGCTTCTTCAAAAAAATAATTTTAAGTTTAGAAAAAGAGTTAAGTTTATAATTTCTTTGGTTTGCGGCGGCACAAAGTCTGCAAATTTTACCCAAAAATGCGCTGATATAGCTTTTGAGCGCAAAAATATTGAACTTAAAAAAGTAAATTTCAGAGAAAAAATAAGTGGCAAAAATGCGCTTAATTTTGCTTTTAAATTTACATCAAAAAACGGTGAAACTGCACTGTTTGACAGATTTAAAAATATTGATTTTTGGAATTTAAGAGCTTTCACGCCGCTTGCCTGCAATAACTGCAACGATACATTTGCCACGCATGCGGATATTACTTTAATGGATGCGTGGCTTGATAAGAATATAGACGATTTTAGGGGCACCAGTCTTATTATTTTAAGAAATGAAACTTTGTTTGAAATTTTTGAAAACTGCAAAGAAAATTTGGCTGAAATTTCGCCTGAGAATGTCTTAAAAGCACAGCTTGGTGTTGCTAAAAATAAAGAGCTGTTTTTTAGCAAAAAAGGAAATTTTATAGAGCGTAAAATTTTAAAAATAAAACTTGAAATTCAAAAATACAGCGCCGAAAATTACGATTGCGAAGATTTTATCCGAATACGCCTGAAAAAGCTGAATTTTTGGGTAAAATTGGACGCGAAAATCAAAACCGCAAAGTATCTGATTAAAAAAATTTTAGGAATAAAACAATGAAAATAGCGATATTCACGCTACCTTTGATAAATAATTACGGTGGAATTTTACAAGCTTTTGCACTTTTTAAAACTTTGCAAAGTTTAGGACACGACGTGATTTTGTTAAATTTCAAGCCTAAAAATTTGAGTAAATTTTCTATTTTATATCTTAAATTTTTAATTGCGAAAACGTTTATAGCCCGCCATAAAGGCGCGAAATTTGAAAATATAAAACAAGATGAAGGTGCAAAAAAATTCATACTTGAAAATTTCACTTTAAGTCCTGAAATTCGCACAAAAAAAGAGCTTTACAGATATGTCAAAACGACTGATTTTGACGCGATTGTAGTTGGGAGCGATCAGGTTTTAAGACCTGAGTTCTTAGGTGAATTTAAGGATGATTTTTCGCTTCATTTTGTGAATGAAAAAGTTATAAAAATTTTATATGCAGGATCTTTCGGTGGTGCTGAATTTCAAGGCGAAAACGCTAAATTTCATGCTTTAAATTTCGCTAAGTTTAAAGCTGTTTCCGTGCGTGAAAAAAATGCGGTTGAAATTTTTGAGAGAAATTTTGAAAGAAAACCGCTTTGGGTGCTAGATCCTACGCTTTTGGCAGATTCTAAAATTTATGATTTTTCTAATAAAAACGCACAAAAAAACTACATTTTTGCCTATATTTTGGATCCTGATGAAAATAAAAAAGCGTTTTTGCAAATAGTGGCAAAACAAAAAAAATTAAAAATTATTGAATTAAACGATCAAAGCTTAGTTCGCCCAAGTCCTAAGGAATGGCTTAGTTTAATAAAAAATGCGGATTTTGTGGTAACTGACAGTTTTCATGGCTGCGTATTCAGCGTGATTTTTCACAAAAATTTTTATACTTTTACGAATGAAAAACGCGGAAACGATAGAATTATTTCGCTTTTGGAAATGTTAAATTTAACTTCTCGTTTCATAGACGAAAATACAGAAATCAGTGATATTTCGTGGGAAAAAGTTGATAAAATTTTAAAAATCAAGCAAGAAATTTCGCTTAATTTTTTGAAAGAAAGTTTGAAATGAAAAATTTAGTCAGTATAATTGTACCGGTTTTCAATACGGAAAAATATCTTAGGCGCTGCATAGAAAGCTTGCTTAATCAGGACTATAAAAATATTGAAATTTTGCTGATTGATGATGGAAGCAGTGATAAAAGCGGTGAAATTTGCGAAGAATATTCCAAAAATTTCAGCTTCATTAAAACTTTTCATAAAACAAATGGTGGCGCAAGCAGCGCGCGTAACATCGGGCTTTCACAAATTAAAGGCGAGTTTTTTTGTTTTGTTGATAGTGACGATTTTGTAGATAGCGATTATGTCAGTGCGATGATAAAAACGGCACGTGAAAAATCTTGTGATATAGTTTGCATGCCACGCATAAAAAGCTCTAAAACAGGAGTTTTTGAGCGTGATTTTGTGATTAGGGATTTTATATATGATTTAGCTTGTCATTACAATTTTTATTCATGTTTGAAGCTTTTTAAAACTTCTTTGCTTGGTAAAATCAAATTTGACACGCGAATAAAAGTAGGCGAGGATTTCGATTTTACTTCGCAAATGCTTTTAAAAGCACGTAAAATAGGACTTTTAAGTAAGCCCACTTATCACTATTTTTATAGTGATACTTCAATTATGCGTTCGAATTTCAGTGAAAAATTTGACTCGCAACGCATAAGTTATGAAAATTTTATAAAACGCTGCAAAAAAGATTATCCGCAATTTTTAAATGATGCTTATTATTACGCTGTGCTTGTGCTTTTCGGACTTTATTACAGATCAAGAGGAGTCCGCGGTTTTGAAAAATTAAATGAAAATTATGTAAAAGAAATTTCAAAATTTGCACCTTTTATTTATAAGAATCCGCTTGTAAAGTTGAAATTTAAAGCCGTTGTTTTTGCATTTTCGAACTTTTTTTGGCTTATAAAAAGGCTTAAAAAATGAAAATCTGTTTTGTTATTTCAGGACTTTCGCAGGGCGGGGCTGAACGCGTTTTAAGCGTTTTGGCAAATTATTTAAGCGTCCGGCATGAAATTACTATTTTAAAATTTGATGAAAATAAGCCTTTTTATGAAATTTTACCGGATATAGAAATTATCAGCACGCATTCAGGCGTCGGTAATAAGGGCTTTTTTGGCAATTTAACAAAAAGGTTTGATAAATTTTTATCTATTAGAAAATTTCTTAAAACGCATAAATTCGACGTTGTAATCAGCTTTTTGGACGCGATAAACGTGCTTACACTTTTGGCAAATTCAGGTTTAAAAAACAAAATAATAATTAGTGAACACACAAATCATACATTTTTAAAAAGCCTTGTTTGGCGAGCTTTGAAACGTATTACATATCCAGGCGCAGCCGGACTTTCAGTGCTTAGTAAATTCGACTATGATTTTTATACATTTGTAAAAAAACGTGCAATTTTGCAAAATCCGATGTTTGAGGCATCTTGCAAAGATAATTTTAAAAAAGAGAATTTGATTTTATCGGCAGGACGGCTAATAAATTTTAAGGGTTTTGACATTTTTTTGCAAGCTGTTTCTAAAATTTCGCCTGAAATTTTGAAAAGTTGGAAAATCATTATCGCAGGCGACGGCGAAGAAAGAAAAAATTTGGAAAATTTAGCGCGGGAACTTAACGTAAATGTGTGTTTTGCAGGTTTTGTAAAAAACATTGACGAGCTTTATGCAAAAGCAAAAATCGTAGTCGTAACAAGTCGCGCTGAGGGATTTTGTAATATTTTAATGGAGAGCATTTTTTTTAATTGCGCCAGAATTTCCACAAATTGCGTCGCGGGTCCAAGTGATCTTATAAATGACGGCGTTGACGGATTTTTATGTGCTGTGGATGATGAAAATGAAATCGCAAAAAAGCTTGAAATTTTAATAAAAGATGAAAATTTAAGAGACAAATTTGTCTTGGCTGCAAATAGAAGACGCGAAAATTTCAGCGTGGATAATATCAGCGAAAAATGGATAAAATTTATTAAGGAGTGCATAGGTGAAACCGCTAATTAGCGTGATTGTGCCGGTTTTTAATGTGGCGGAGTTTTTAGATGACTGCATTAAAAGTCTGCTAAATCAAAGTTATGAGAATTTTGAAATTTTGCTGATTGATGATGGAAGCGGCGATAAAAGTCTTGAAATTTGTCAAAATTATGCAAAAAAAGAGCCTAAAATTCGCGTGTTTTCCAAACAAAACGGCGGACAGGGAAGTGCCAGAAATTTAGGTCTTGATAATGCAAAAGGCGAATTTATATGTTTTGTAGACAGTGATGATATTTTAGCAAGCGGGTTTTTAGATAAAACTTTTGAAATTTTAAAGCAAAATAACGTAAAAATGGCGATGTGCGCTTATGCGCCGTTTGTTGATGCGAGTGAAATTTCAAATATTGAAAGTGTCAAAAGCGAAGTTAAAATTTTAAACGATAAAGAGATTTTTAAAGAAATTTTTCTTGCAAATCCTGCTTTTGGAACGGCTGTTTGGCGAAATCTTTATCATAAAAGCATATTTGAAAAATTACGTTTTCCACAAAATCAAATATATGAAGATGTCGCAATTGCATTTGAAATTTTTAATAATGCTGAAAAAGCGGCTTTTTGCAATGAAATTTTATATTTTTACCGTCTTAGAGCCGGTTCTACTACAAATTCATTCAGCAAACGTCATTTACAGGCTGAAATTTCAGTTAAAAATTTTTGCGAAAAAGTGGTAAAAAAATATCCGGATTTAAAAAAATTGGCAAATTTCACTATTTGCGACAGTATGACAAGCATCAGTATAATGATTTTAAAAGACGGTGCGAAAGAATTTTATCCTAAGATTACGGAATTTTTACCGTTTTTAAGAGAGAATTTTATGAACATTTTAAAACAAAAAAGCTATTCTAAAATTAAAAAAATAGAGATGATTTTATTAAGCATTAGTCCAAAAATGCTGAATTTGGCGCTGAAATTTTATCAAAGGCTGAGAAATTGAAAATTCTTTTTGTTATAGCGGCACTTAAAAATGGCGGAGCTGAGCGAGTTTTACAGGTTTTGGTAAATCATTTTTGCGCTAAATTCGAAGTTTGCGTCGCTGTTTTGCAAGATGATGAAAAACTTTATAAATTTGACGAGCGTGTAAAGTTTTTGTATTTAAATGTCTATAAAAGCAATCTGAAATTTGCAAAATATCGTATTTTAAGACAAACTTTCAAAGAGCAAAATCCTGATTTAATCATAAGTTTTATTGATTGGACAAATGTCGCTTGCGTAATTGCAAATTTCGGACTTAATTATAAGCTTATCTGCACCGAGCATAACAGCCACGAGTTTTTAAAGAGTAAAATTTTTACTTTTGTACGAAATTTCTGTTATAAAAGAGCCGATTTTCTGAGCGTTTTAACACACAGTGATCTGAAATATTATAAAAAATTCGTAAAAAACGCGGAAGTAGTTTATAATCCTTTTTTCGGTGAAATTTCAAACGAAAATTTTAAAAAAGAAAATTCCGTTATCAGCGTCGGAAGACTTGAAAAAGTAAAAGGTTATGAAATTTATTTTAAAGCGCTTTCATTGATGGATAAAACGTTGCTTAAACAATATAAAATTTATGTTGCAGGTGATGGAAGTGAGCGCGAAAATTTGCAAAATTCAGCCAAAATTTTAGGTTTAAATATCATTTTTCTGGGTCATCAAAAAAACATAGCCGAATTTTATAAAAAATCTAAAATTTTTATTATAAGTTCTTTTAGCGAAGGACTTCCAAATGTCTTAATCGAAAGCGCGTTTTATAAATGCGCCAGAATATCAAGTGATACAGTCGGCGCAAAAGAGCTTATAAAAGATGAAAAAGACGGGCTTTTATTTAAAATCGGTGACGCAAAAGAGCTTGCAAAAAAACTTGAAATTTTAATGAAAGATGAAAATTTACAAAAAAAACTGATAGAAAATGCAAATGAAAGTTTGGTAAATTTTACGCCGGGTAAAATTTTAAAGCAATGGGAAAAAATCATAGAAACGGTAGTGAATAAATGAAAAAATTAGCGGTTTTTATATATTCTATGGCGGGTGGCGGAGCTGAAAAAGTTGTCAGCAATCAGCTTGATGTGCTTTGTAGAAAATATGAAGTACATTTAGTTTTAATGAACGACAGAATTTATTATGATTTGCCAAAAGGCGTGGCAGTGCATTTTATAGAGCATTCGGCACCTTTTGAAAATGGTATTAAAAAGCTTTTAAAATTACCTTTTTTAGCTATTCGTTATAAAAAACTCTGTAAAAAATTAGGCATTGACATTCATTTTGTATGTATGGAACGGCCGTGTTTTATAAGCGTTCTTGCCAGAATGTTCGGAATGAGCGGCACTTTGATTTTAAATGAAGGTGCGACGCCTTCGGTTATTTATTCAAAAAAATGTTTAAAATCAAGCGTCAGCAAGTTTCTTATAAAATGGCTTTATCCGAAGTCGGATTTTATTTTTCCAAACTCACTTGGAAATTTAGCTGATTTAAGAGATAATTTCAACATCGCACCGCAAAAAATGCAGGTTTTATATAATGCTATTAATTTAGACGAAATCAGTGTAAAATCAACCGAAAAAATTTCACAGGAAAAGCCGTTTTTCCTAAGTATAGGCAGACTTGATAATGGAAAAAATCATGAACTTTTAATAAGAGCTTATGCAAATTTAAAAAACAATGATAAAGATTTGCTTATTTTAGGTGAGGGCGTTTTAAGGGAACATCTGCAAAATGTAATTAATGAGCTCGGATTGCAAGAACGCATAAAATTGCTCGGTTTTGAAAAAAATCCTTATAAATATCTGAGCAAATGTTATGCATTTGTTTTTGTAAGTCTTTTTGAGGGTTTTTCAAATGCTTTGATTGAAGCTTTGGCGTGCGGAAAAATGATAATAAGCAGCGATCACAAAAGCGGCGCAAGAGAGCTTTTAGGAGATGATGAATGGGGAGTTCTGGTTTCTGTAGGAGATCAAAAAGCTACACAAAATGCAATGCAAAAAGCGCTTAATGATGAAAATTATGTAAAATTTTATGAAAAAAAGGCTAAAATAAGAGCTTTGTTTTTTGACAAGAATAAAATTTGCGAAACTTTGATAGAAAAAATTGGAGAAATTGATGCAGGATCTTAAAAATTCAAAATTTAAAATTGATTTTCAAAGATTTAAATTTATAAAATTTATAACTCATTTCGAGCTTTTGAGCAAGCTTAGCTGGATGATCATAATAGCCTTTTTGTTTAGTTTTTCAGTTAGACTTTATTGGGTGGTTTGGGCGAACGATTATCCGGAGCTTTTTTGGAATGATGATATTATGATAAATACAAATGACGGTTATGCCTTTGCTGAGGGCGCAAGAGACCGCTTGGCAGGTTTTCATCAACCAAACGATCTGAGTTATATAAATTTTCCGCTTTCCATAATAACGGCTTGGCTGGTTAAAATTTTGCCGTTCAGTTTTGAACGTATTATTTTATATATGAGCGCATTTTTCAGTTCTTTGATTGTAATTCCGATACTTCTTATTTCATCCGAGTTTCGCTGCATTAGAGCGGGTTTTATCGGTTCTTTAATAGCTTGCGTGGCAAACAGTTACTATAACCGCACAATGGTCGGATATTATGATACCGATATGTTAAACATCGTTTTAGCGATGTTTATTTTGTGGGTACTTATTAGAAGCACTATCAAAAATGATAAGTTTTGTTTTATCTATATCGGTTTTTTTGTTACTTTTTACAATTGGTGGTATCCATCAAGCTTTTCGCTAAATTCGGCTATGCTTGGCGCTTTTTTGATTTATACGATTGTTTTTCAAAGAAAGCGTGTTTTTAATTTTCAAGTAATGATTTTAATGCTTGCAGCGCTAATTTCGATTCCGCTTTATCTTAAAATTTTACTTTTGATTGCTATTACTTTTGCGTTTTGGAAAAAATCAGATTTTTTTGCAGATACAAAGCATTTAACAATAACAGGTGGAGCAGTTTTGCTTCTTTTTGTATTAAACGGCGGACTTTCGCCTATTTTGTTTCAACTTAAATTTTATATTTTTCGCGGTTTTGCCGATCACGCCGATATTTTAAGCAGTGCCGATAAAATTGTTTATAAATTTTATAATGTTAATCAAACTATACAGGAATCAGGTTTTGTAAGTCCTGAAATTTTTATGCAAAGAATAAGCTCGAATGTAATTGTTTTTATGCTTTCATTGGCCGGTTTTGTGCTTTTGTGTTTTAAGCACAAAGAATTTTTGCTTTCTTTGCCTGTTTTGCTTCTTGGCTTTATAGCGATAAAAGCGGGACTTAGATTTACAATTTATTCTGTTGGCGTTATGGGGCTTGGTTTCGGATATTTAGCATATTATTTAATCAAAATTTTGCAGCTTCCAAAGTATATGCAACGAATTTTGCTTTTAATTATTACGATTCTCGCGCTTTATCCGTCGATAATTCATATTAAAATGTATCTTTCCGCAAGCGTTTTTTATAGAAGCGAAGTTGAAATTTTAAATAAATATAAAAATATTGCAGATCGTGAAGATTACACGCTTTCATGGTGGGATTACGGCTATCCGATTCGTTATTACAGTGATACAAAAACATTAATTGACGGTGGAAAACACCTTGGAAACGATAATTTTCCTGTCAGTTTCGCTCTTTTTAAAGATCAGACAAGCGCTGCAAATATGGCGCGCATAGATGTAGAGTTTACGGAGAGAAATTTTTATGAAAAATTTGACGATAAATACAAACAAATTTTACTGGAATATAACTATAAACCCGAACAAATGAATGAATTTTTGCTCTCTTTACGCTCAAAAAATTTGCCGCTTCCAAGAAAAACGCGCGATGTTTATTTTTATTTGCCCGATCGTATGCTAAATATTTTTTCGACCGTTACAAAGTTTTCAAATCTTGACATAATGGACGGAAAAGAATTTCCTGATAGAACTTATATAGTAAGCGATAATTATAAAGTCAGCAATTCAGGTGTTGAAATAGGCAACGGAATTCGCATAAATCCTGATTTTATGAGTTTAAATTTTGAAGGTCAAAAACTTCCGATAAATACGCTATATGTAACTAATTATGACGAAAAAGGAAAACTGAAAGTGGCGACTAATACAATAGACAGCTCATCGCCGCTATTTATAATCGTTATGAAAGATTACGGCAGGATTTTAATACTTGATGAAACAATGCTGAAATCGACATATATTCAACTTTATGTGCTTGAAAATTATGACAGAGATCTTTATGAACCTGTGATTTTATCACCGGTGGCTAAAATTTACAGATTAAAAAAGTAAAAAAAATGACTGAATTTTTAAGAAATTTTGATATGAAATTTTTAAACTTGCAAATGGAAATAAAATGGCACGAATAGGTTTTCTTTCACACGCCGATATGAGTCTCTATTTTTTTCGCGCTCCTATTATGAGAGAGCTTAAAAAACGCGGACACGAAGTGTTTGCAATTGCACCAAAAGGTGATTATAGCAAAATTTTAGCGCGTGAGTTCAATAGCATTACTTATGAACTTGATAAAGCAAGCGTAAATCCTTTAAAAGTGCTTGAAAATTCACACAACTTAGCCCGAAATTTAGCCGACTTACACCTTGATATGCTTCAAACTTCAGCACATAAATCAAACGTTTTCGGCACATTCGCCGCGAAAAAAGCAGGTATTCCTGTAGTAATAAATTTAGTTGAAGGACTTGGAAGTTTTTATATAGATACTGATTTAAAATCTAAAATAATAAAATTTGTTCTTGAAAAACTTTATAAAAAAGCGTTCAAATTAAGCAACGGTTGCATTTTTGTAAATGATAGTAACCCTGATTATATGTTTTCACGCGGTTTAATTTCGAAAGAAAAAATTTTCCGTATCAAAAGTGTCGGCGTGGATTTAATAAAATTTGATGAGAGTAAATATCAAAAGCTTGATTTTGGCGGTAAAAAAGTTGTTTTAATGATGGGAAGAGCGCTTTGGCATAAAGGAATTAGAGAATTTTACAAAGCCGCTGAAATTTTAAAAGAGCGCAAAGATTGCGTTTTTGTTTTTGTTGGCGATATTTTTAAAGGAAACAGATCGAGTGCCGATGAAAATTTTCTAAAAAATAAAACGGTAAAGTGGCTTGGTTGGCGAAATGATGTCTGCGAACTTTATAAAAGTGCCGATATTTTTGTACTTCCAAGCTATAAAGAGGGATTTCCACGCACGGTTTTAGAGGCAATGGCGATGAAAATTCCTTGCGTTGTAAGTGATTGTGAGGGCTCTGTAGAAGCTGTAAAAGACGGAGAAACAGGGCTGATTTGTAAAATGAAAAATGCAAAAGATTTGGCGGATAAAATTACACGCCTTTTAGACGATGAAAATTTGGCGAAAAATTTGGCGAAAAATGCGTATGAACGCGTTGTAAAAGAATTTGACGAACGAATAATTGCTAAAAAATATATTGAAGTTTATGGAAAATTTATAGATGTATAGGTTTTTTTTAAAAAGAATTTTAGATTTTTTAATGGCTTTGATTTTGATAATTTTAACATCGCCTTTAATGTTGATTACATATTTTTTGATTAAAAAACATATAAGCAAAAACGCGATTTTTACACAACTTCGCCCCGGTTTAAATGAAAAAATTTTTAAAATTTATAAGTTTAAAACAATGAACGATGAATGTGATGAAAATGGAAAACTTTTGCCTGATGAATTTCGCTTGAATGATTACGGTAAGAAAATCAGAGCTCTAAGTCTTGATGAATTGCCGCAACTTTTTAATGTTTTAAAAGGTGATATGAGTTTTATAGGGCCTCGTCCTTTATTGCCCGAATACCTGCCGCTTTACAACGACGAACAAAAACTTCGCCACAGTGTGCGTCCGGGCATTACAGGTCTGGCGCAAGTTAACGGCAGAAACGCTATTTCGTGGCAGAAAAAGTTTGAGTTTGACACGTTTTACGCAAAAAATTTAAGTTTTTTACTGGATATTAAAATCGCATTTTTAACAGTTAAAAAAGTCATTAAAAAAGAGGGTGTAAATAAAGATGGAATGGCAACTACGGAGAAATTTAATGGCAAAAACTGAAATTTACATTTACGGCGCAAGCGGTCATGGTAAAGTCATAGCGGATATCGCACGCGATAACGGTTATGAAAGAATTGTTTTTTTAGATGATAACGGCAATATGAAATTCAGTCCTTGCTTACCGAAAGCGGATATAATTATAGCAATCGGTGATAATTTTACGCGTGAGAAAATTCAAAAAAAAGTTGTGAGCGCCGGATTTAACGTGGTAAATTTAATTCACAGCTCAGCCGTTGTTTCAAAAAGCGCGAAGTTCGGCAAAGGAATTGTCGTAATGCCGCGTGCCGTAATAAATGCGGACGCCGTAATAAAAGACGGAGCGATTATAAATACAGGTGCAGTTGTTGAACATGATTGCGTTATAGGTAAGTTTTCTCATCTTAGCCCGAACGCAGCGATTGCAGGCGGCGTGATTGTTGGCGATAGAGTGCATTTAGGAATTTTAAGTGCCGTTATTCAACAAATTACAATAGGTAAAAATTCAAAAATCGGAGCGGGCGCTGCAGTCATAAAAGATATACCGGCAGATAGTGTAGCAGTTGGTGTTCCTGCTAAAGTTATTCATAACATTTAGCAGGAATTTGTCAAAAAGTGTTAAAATATCACAAAATTTTATAAAATATAAGGAGCCGAAATGGCAAGAGTGTTTTTAAGTCCGCCGAATATGGGCGGTAATGAGCTGAAATATATAAAAAAAGTTTTTGAAAGTAATTATATAGCGCCGCTTGGCGAATATGTCAATAAGTTTGAAAATGCCGTTAAACAGTATTGCGACGTCAAAGATGCGCTTGCGTTAAATGCGGGAACAGCCGCACTCCACCTTGCACTTCGTGTTTTTGATATAAAAAACGGCGATGCGGTTATGGCTTCAAGTTTCACATTTATGGCTTCCGTTAATCCTATTTTATATGAAAGATGTGAGCCGATTTTGATTGATTGCGATGAAAGTTGGAATTTAAGTCCGAAACTTTTAAAAAAAGCTATTAAGCAAGCGCCTAAAAAACCGAAAGCTTTAATTGTTACGCATCTTTACGGACAAGCCGCAAAAATGGACGAAATACTTGAAATTTGCAAAAATGAAAATATTGTAGTCATTGAAGACGCTGCTGAAGCTTTGGGCGGTTTTTATAAAGGAAAATCGCTCGGTTCGATAGGAAATTTAGGTGCTTTGAGTTTTAACGGAAATAAAATAATCACAACAAGCGGTGGCGGAATGCTTATAGGAAATGATGAAAAACTGGTCGAAAAAGCAAGATTTTACAGCACTCAGGCAAGAGAACCTTTACTTCATTACGAACATAAAGACTATGGATATAATTATCGTCTTAGTAATGTTTTAGGAGCTATCGGCGTTGGTCAGATGGAGGTTTTGCCTAAGAGAGTGGAAAGAAAACGCGAAATTTTCGAGCTTTATAAAAATCTTTTTAAAGATATTGATGTTAAATTTATGCCTGAAATTGAAAATTCAAAAGGAAACAGATGGCTTACAACATTGGTTTTCAAAGAAAAAAATACGCATTTAAAAATAATTGATGCGCTAAATAAAGCCGATATAGAAAGTCGACCGCTTTGGAAACCTATGCACTTGCAACCGATTTTCAAAAATGCTATTTCAGTTGTGGACGGCACAAGCGAAAATTTATTTGAACGCGGAATTTGTCTTCCAAGCGGAAGCGATATGAGCGACGAAACAGTTGAAAGAGTCGCTAATATCATAAAGGAAAATTTATGATATTCAAGCCAACAAAATTTAAAAGATTTACATTTTTTTTATTTGTTGATATTTTGATCAGTATTCTTTCGGTATATATCGCTTTTTTGCTTCGTTTTAGCGGCGATATACCGAATGAATTTTATAAAGGTGCTTTACTTAGCATATTTGTAATTACGGCGTTTCGTATATTTTATATTTGGCTTTTTAGAATTTATATGGTTCCATGGCGATTTTTCGGACTTTATGAAGCTAAAAAGCTATTTTATATACATTTACTGACAGCAATCAGTTTTACAATTATTTTTACTTTTTTCAGCTATATATTTAATCCTTTTCCACGCAGTGTTATCGTTATAGACGCTGCGATTTGTTATTTGCTTATCAGCGGAATTCGCATTTCAAAAAGAATGTTTTTAGACAGCAAAAAAGATCTTACAAACAACGAACCTTGTTTGGTTGTCGGCGCTACGAGCAAAACTTTTCAAGTTTTAAAAGGAATGAGAAGAAAATATATAAATTACTATCCTGTCGGCGTAGTTGACGGTAGAGCTGAATTGGTAGGCACATATTGTGAAAATTTTGTAGTAAAAAGCAAAGATAAAATTCCAAAAATCATAAAAGAAACAGGCGTAAAAACGGCTATTATAGCTTTGGCGCTTGATCCGATCGATCTAAAAAATTTGTATGATGAGTTAATCAATTATGGCTTAAAAGATATAAAAATTTTTTCACTTATTGAAAATGAAAAAGATAAAATTAGAGATATTTCAATTGAAGATTTACTTGCAAGAAAACCAAAAGATCTGGATAACAAAGCAATTGAAAAATTTATAAAAGATAAAGTTGTAATGGTAACAGGAGCCGGCGGCACAATAGGAAGTGAAATTTGCAAACAATGTCTAAAATTTGGTGCAAAACGCCTTATAATGGTGGATCATAGCGAATATAATCTTTATAAAATCGATCAGGAAACGAATCAGGATAAGCGAAATGTTTTAAAAATGATGAATATCATTCATTATGACGAATTTCGCGCTGTTTTTGAAGAATTTCATCCTGAAGTTATAGTTCATGCAGCCGCTTACAAACATGTACCGATGTGCGAATACAATCCGTTTCAGGCAATAGAAAATAATATTTTAGGTATGAAATATTTGACCAATTTGGCAATTGAGTTTAAAGTTAAAAAACTCGTTTTAATCTCAACCGATAAAGCTGTAAGACCAACCAGCATAATGGGTACAACAAAACGCATTTGTGAGCTTTACGGACTAAACTCATCTACAAATGATACTCAAATTGTAGCAGTTAGATTTGGAAATGTGCTTGGAAGTAGCGGCAGCGTGATTCCAAAATTTAAAAAACAGATTGAAAATAACGAACCTTTAAGCGTAACTCATCCGGATATAGTAAGATATTTTATGCTTGTCAGTGAAGCTTGCCAGCTTGTGCTTCAAGCAGCTTCCATCGCTAAAGGCGGCGAGCTTTTTGTACTTGATATGGGCGAACCTGTTAAAATCGTGGATTTGGCGAATCGTATGCTTCAGCTTGCGGGAAAACCTAATTTGGGTATCAAATTCGTAGGACTTCGTCCAGGAGAAAAACTTTTTGAAGAGCTTATTGTCGATGAAAACGACAAAATGACGGAGTATAAATCAATTTTTGTAACGCATTCTAATAAATATGATATAAATAAATTAAACGAGCAGATAGAAGAGCTTTTAAAACTGAAAACAACAGATGAAATTGTAAATTATTTAACTCAAATTGTTCCTGAATTTCATCACAACAAAGGCGGTCAATGTTAATCAAAGAAATACAAGAATTTCAACAAATTCGTTACAAAGCAAGAGCTTATATGTGTTATCTTTTTAATAGAAATATTCCGAATAATTTACCTGGAGTCAGTGCCGAGCTGATACATTCAGGATTTGAGAAAATGGTTCATGAAAATATGAATTTTGAAGCGCTTTACATACTTGATTCAAGCGGGTTTCAAGTTGAAAATAATATTTCATTGATTGATAAAAATCGCGTCGGAAAAGGTGAAAACCGCACCAATCGCTCTTATTATTACAGGGCGGTGCGCGAAAAACGTTGCGTGCTGACAGATCCGTATCCGTCAAAACTGACAAATGAACTTTGTGTTACTGCCGGTTATCCTATATATGACGATAAAGGAGAACTGAAATTCGTAGCTTGTGTTGATATCGGGCTTTATGCGCTTTTAAATATGATCAGTCCAAGCTCTGTCGACAGCACTTTTGGAAGCATAAGCAAAATGATTTATGCCATTTTTTCGCTTGCGCTTTTGTTTGTTACTGCTTGCCTGTTTTATATCGGTATAAGCAAGATTTTAGTTTCAAATTTTGAGCAGATTGATATAAGTCGTATTTTTGAGCTTACGATTATTCTTACTCTTGCTCTTGCTATTTTTGATTTGATTAAAGCGATTTTTGAAGAAGAGGTTTTAGGAAACGGGTCGGGTAAAGACAGCAGCGGAACTTCAAAAACGATGATTCGTTTTATAGCTTCAATAATCATAGCTTTGGCTATTGAAGCACTTATGCTTGTTTTTAAATTTTCGATTACAAAGCCTGAAAATATCGTATATGCCGTTTATTTAATTTGCGCTGTCGGAATTTTGATTATATCACTCAGTATTTATCTTTGGACATTGAAAAACGGAAAAAAATGGTAGGAATTATAGATTACGGCGCAGGAAATTTAAAAAGTGTGGCAAATGCTTTAAATTTTGTAAATGCAAAATTTAAAATTTTAGATAAGGCGGATGAAATTTTAAATTGCGATAAAATAATTTTACCTGGTGTCGGTGCTTTTGGCGATGCTATGATAAAACTTCGCGCAAAAAATTTAGATGAAGCCATTATAAATTTTATAAAAAGTGGCAAATATTTTCTTGGAATTTGTCTAGGAATGCAACTTTTATTTGAGAAAAGTACCGAATTCGGCGAGTTTGGCGGACTTGGAATTTTAAAAGGTGAGATTATAAAATTTGATAAAACAAAATTTAAAACGGATCTTAAAATTCCGCATGTAGGCTGGAATACAGCTCATTTTAAAAAGCAGACGCCGATAAATTGCGGATTAAAAGAATTTGAATATTTTTACTTTGTGCATTCTTATCATATCATCAGCGATGAAAGTATCGTTTTAGCGACTACAAATTACGGTTATGAGTTTGTCAGCGCGATAAATTATGAAAATATCTTCGCTTTTCAGCCTCACCCTGAAAAAAGTGCCGAAAGCGGTATAAAAATTATTAAAAATTTTGTGGAGTTATAATGGAAATTTTACCGGCTATCGATTTAAAAAACGGATTTGCAGTAAGACTTAAAAAAGGCGAAATGAACTCAGCTAAAATTTACAGTGATAAACCTTGGGAACTAGCTGAAAAATTTGCCGATTTGGGTGCTAAATGGCTTCATATCGTTGATCTTGACGGTGCTTTTGCAGGAGAAGCTAAAAATGCGAAAACTATAGAAAAAATTGTAAAATCTACAAACCTTAAAATAGAAGTTGGCGGCGGAATAAGAGATGAGGAACGCATAAAATTTTATAAAAATTCAGGTGTTTCGCGTTTTATTTTGGGATCTGCAGCTTTAAAAAATCCTGAATTTGTAAAACAGATGGCAAAAAAATATAAAATTGCCGTCGGAATCGACGCAAAAAACGGTTTTGTAGCTACTGAAGGCTGGGCGGAAGTTTCTAATATAAAAGCTTGCGAACTTGCAAAAATTTACGCTGATGCCGGAGTGGAAGCGATAATCTGCACCGATATAAGTAAAGACGGAATGCTTAGCGGCGTAAATGTAAAATTCAGTGAAGAAATAGCAAAATCAAGTGGCATAAAGACGATTGCAAGCGGCGGCGTAAAAGATTTAAGCGATATAAAAGCTTTAAAACAAAGCGGTAAAATTTATGGTGTAATCGTCGGAAAAGCTTATTATGAAGGTTCTATTGATTTAAAAGAAGCTTTTTTGATTGCAAAATAAAAATATTGATATAAAATTAAAAACGTATTATTTGAAATTTGGAAAATTTTTCTGAAATTTTATCTAATTGATAAAATTTTAAATCGCAAAAAAAATATTAAATTTTAAAAATTCGAAAGACTAAAATCGTTAAAATTTCCATAAAATCAAATTTTAAACATAATCGTAGTAAAATAGCAAAATTTTAAATTTTAAAAAGGTAAAAAATGTTTGAAACTATTATCGGTTTGGAAGTTCATTGTCAGTTAAATACTAAAACTAAAATTTTCTGCTCTTGTCCTACGAGTTTCGGTGACAAAGCAAATGTTCACGTTTGTCCTACATGTTTGGCTTTGCCGGGAGCATTACCGGTTTTAAACAAAGAAGCCGTAAAAAAGGCGATAATGTTTGGAACTGCCGTGAATGCGACAATAAACAAAAAATCTGTTTTTGACAGAAAAAATTATTTTTATCCGGATTTGCCGAAAGCTTATCAAATTTCACAATTTACGATTCCGATTGTTGAACACGGAGAACTTTTTATAAATATAAATGGCGAAAATAAAAGAATCGGTATCACAAGAGCTCACCTTGAAGAAGATGCAGGAAAAAACACACACGAAGAAGGAAGAAGTTTGGTGGATTTAAACCGTGCAGGAACGCCGCTTCTTGAAATTGTAAGCGAGCCTGATATGAGAAGCGGCGATGAAGCTGTTGCGTATCTGAAAAAACTTCACTCTATTTTGAGATTTATAAATATAAGCGATGCAAATATGCAAGAAGGCTCATTTCGCTGCGATGTCAACGTAAGTATTCGTCCAAAAGGTGATGAAAAATTATATACAAGAGTGGAAATCAAAAATCTAAACTCATTTAAATTTGTGCAAAAAGCTATAGAATATGAAGTAGCGCGTCAAATTGATGCTTGGGAAGACGGAAAATATAGCGAACTCGTAGTACAGGAAACAAGACTTTTTGATACTTCAAATTTTACAACAAGATCTATGAGAAGCAAAGAAGATAGCGCAGAATATCGTTATTTTCCGGATCCTGATTTATTGACCGTTGAAATTTCCGATGAAATGTTGGAAGAAGCAAGAAAAATTCCTGAACTTCCTAATGAGAAAAAAGAGCGGTATATAAATGAGCTCGGTCTTAAAAAAGACGACGCGGAAGTTATTATTTCAAGTTATGAACATGCTAAATTTTTTGAGGATTTGATAAATGCAGGTCATGAGCCGAAGCTTTGCGTAACATGGCTGAACGTAGAACTTAACGGAAGACTTAAAAACGGTATTACAATCGAAGACAGTCCTATAGATAGCGCTAAAATGTCTGATCTTTTAAGCAGAATAGAAGATGGCACGATAAGCCAAAAAGCTGCAAAAGAAGTACTTGATTTTATTATGGAAAACATTGAAATTTCAGTTGATGATGTAATCAAAAAACTCGGATTAAAACAAGTCAGCGATGATGCTACAATTTTAGCTGTAATTGATGCAGTGATTAGTAAAAATGAGCAAAAAGTAGCTGAATATAGAAATGGCAAAGATAAATTATTCGGTTTTTTTGTAGGGCAAGTTATGAAAGAGGGTAAGGGCGCTTTTAATCCTGCTAAAGTAAATGAACTTTTGAAACAAAAATTATGAAAATCGCAATAATTGGCGCAGGAAAATGGGGCAGTGCACTATTTCACGCTCTTGGCTCAAAAAATGAATGTGTGATAACTTCTTTTCATAAACGTGAAATGGATGGTTTTGTAAGTATTGAAGAGGCATTTGAATGCGAAGTCTTGGTTTTTGTGCTTGCAGCTCAACATACAAGAGAATTTTTAAAAGCAAATTTTAAAAATAAAAATCAAAAAATTTTGGTTGCCTCAAAAGGAATTGAAGCTAAAACTGGCAAATTTTTAAATGAAATTTTCGCCGAATTTACAGATGATAAAAATCTCGCATTTCTTTCAGGTCCTTCTTTTGCGGCGGAAGTTATGCAAAATTTACCTTGCGCTCTTGTAGCAAGCTCAACAAATCATGATTTGGCTAAATTTTACGCTTCACTTTTTCCTAAATTTATTAAAACATATCCTGATGATGATGTAATAGGCGCTGAAATTTGCGGAGCTTACAAAAATGTAATTGCCATTGCAAGCGGAATTTGTGACGGATTAAAACTTGGAAATAATGCAAGAGCAAGTCTTATTTCTCGCGGACTTATAGAAATGGCAAGATTTGGAAAATTTTTTGGTGCGAAAGATCAAACGTTTTTAGGTCTTAGCGGCGCAGGAGATCTTTTTTTAAGCGCTTCCAGCGTGCTTTCAAGAAATTATCGCGTCGGTTTGGGACTTGCAAACGGAAAAAAATTGAATGAAATTTTACGCGAGCTTGGCGAAGTCGCCGAGGGAGTTTATACGGCGGAAGCTATCGTTCATATCAGCGAAAATAAAGAAATTTACACGCCTATAGCCAGTGAAGTTTTTAAAATTTTAGGCGGAAAATGCGTACAGGAAAGTTTGCAGGATCTTCTTAAAAAAAGATGAAATTTTTATAGTTTCAAAAATTTTAAATGTGAAAAAAATAGTGTTAAAATGTTTTGTTTAATTTAAAATAACCTATTTTAACATTTAAAAATATGAATAACCTAGTATTGGTAATAAGACAATGTTATTACTGCAACCGTAAAATGTAAATGCGGGCTTAAAAATATAACGATGATAAAATGCAATATTTATTCCGGCTAAATAATTATCTAAAATTTCAATTTTTTATGATAAAAACTTAAATTTTATGTTATTGAAAAAATATAAAAAGCCTTATACAGAATGACAAAAAATCACATTATAAATTTTCGTTTTTATGGTAATTTTTAATCCATTTCATCTTCAGTCTATTTTACAGCACGGAACCAAAAGATGTTTTATCGTAAAAAATGTAGATGAAGCAAAATTTATAGCAAACAAACTTAAAAATGGCAAAATAAGAGTTGTAAAGCTTACCAAATGGATATTATAATTATAACGATGATGATATTTATAATATCGCCGGAATAGAGTATAATAGAGCAAATGAAAATATATTCTAAACGCAGACTTGCTAAAAAGCTTTTAACAGAAACAAAATATGAGATTGATGATAACATAAGGAATAATAATGAAATATCTATCTGGTTGGGAAGCAATGAATATTCCAACTGAAAATGGCGAAACGGCTGATTGGCACCCAAATTTATATTTTAATAAAGATGTAAAATTTTATGATACGCTTGATTTTGATTTAGGCAATATAGGAATAAAATATCGTTATGTAAAAGCTTTAAATGGATATTTTTATGTTGCAAGTTTTGCAAGAGCAATTGCTGATTTGGTTTATTTAAATCAAATGAACGACTTAAAAAATTGTGTCAATGATTTTTTAAACGATGAAGAAGAAGTTGAGCTATATAATTATTTAAAAAAGATAAATAAAAACAAAAATGTAGAAAATTTTATTAAATTCGAACTGACTAAACTTTACTTTGGAGTTAATAATGCTTAAAGAATATCAAGAAAAACATATAAAATTTATCAAAGAATTATTGCCACTATTTGGTGATAATTTTATTTTAAAAGGCGGAACAGCGTTAAATCTTTATTATGGTCTAAATAGATATTCGGAAGACATTGATTTAGATATTAAAAATCAAACCAATATGAATTTTATCAATAAATTAAAAAAACATAATAATTATAATTGTTGGAACATTTTTATTAAAAAAAATACACCCGCTACTTTTAAAATTATGATTGATTATGGTAATAAATCTGATTTTGGAACATATCCTTTAAAAATAGAAGTAAGTAGTAGAAATTTAAAGCTTTTAGAAAAAATCTTTTAAAATATAAAAATATAAATGGTGTAAATATATATGATGTAACAGAACTTATTAAGATGAAAGCCACTGCTTTTAGTGGTAGAGATAAAATAAGAGATTTTTTTGATTTGGCTTTTCTTTTTAAAAATTACAAAAAATTTTTTAATGAAACAATTCTTATGCAAATTTATGAAAAAATACAATATGCCGGTATTGATGAACTAAATTCGCTTTTGAAAGATGAAGTTAAGAAAAAAAATTTAAATGAAAGCATAAATTTCAATACATTTTCGCAAGATTTTTTATTTGATATTGAATATGAATTGTTAGAAAAACAGAAAAAAATAGGCAATAAAATTGATAACAAAATAAATTACCAAGATGAAGAATAATATGAAAAATCTTATTATAAATCTGTAAATCCGTATTTATTGAAACAGAAAGCCGTATTTTTGATGAAAAATATATATCCGCTCTATTTCATACAGATATTTTAAAACATAATTTTTAATTTATTCGCAGTGTATTTGCAGCCAAGACGTTATTTCAACTATTCAAAAAAAAAAAAAAACGAGCCGTTTTATATTTAATTATATTATTGATCTTCATAAATAAAAATTCCAAATACACGACTTGTCATACTATAATCATGATAGCGGAAATATCCGCAAAGTTTTTTTACAGAACAGCAGTTTTTAAACAAAGCTGTCATTATATAATGTATTTTTTAAATACTTTTCCGCCATATTGAAATTTTTAATACTCATAATTTATTTTGTTGCAAAAAACAGCAAATTTTATTCAATTATTTGATTTTTTATATATATAAATTTATTTGTTTCATAAAATTTTACTATTTCAGGGTCGATTTTAACGATTTTTTGTATGTAAGTTTCTAACGGCATTGCGCGCGAATAAAGTACGGAAAGCCATTCTGCAGAAATAGCTCTTGAAAGTGCGACATAAAGTTGTCCGTTTTCAAAAATATGATCGATATCGCAAATCAAATTTCTTATACTCATTCCTTGTGATTTATGAATAGTTATAGCATAAGCTAACTTTAAAGGAAATTGATAAAATGTAGCAAACGGCTCATCTATAATTTCTCCATCTTTTAATTTAAAATCATTATAATCATAGCTTGCGCGCTCCAAATATACAATGTCACCGCTATTTTTTTCTATAATGAGCTCATTTATATCTCCGTCATTTTCAGTTATTTCTTTTATAAAACCTTGCTCACCGTTGTAATATTCGTCTTTTTTATTTGCTGTAAAAATTACTTTCGCTCCTATCTTAAAGTGAAATTCAGGCAAAATATTAAGCGTTTTTATCCATTTTTCTATTTTTTCATCATTCAGAGCATTTTCTTTGTGATTTATAAGTTTGCCGAAACTTGTAAATAGCGGCGTTTTAAGCATATTAAGCCTTTTTTCATTTAGCGCATTTGCTTCATAATTTCTGCCGTAGATTACGGTTGATTTTAGCGGTATGTTTTTACTTGAGATTATTTTTGAGCGTATAAAATCGGTGCAATTTTCGTCAATATATCCAACTCGAAGATTTGATAAAATTTTATATAAAAATTCATCTGTTGTGCGTTTCGAACCTACCATTTCTATACAGACAAATTCCATATCATTCCAGCTTTGCGTCCCAAATGCATAACGCGAGCTTCCAAAGAGTGTAGAATCAGGTAATTCACTTTTTTTAACTATTGGCGGAAGCTGGTAAAAATCACCTGCAACGATGATTTTTCCACTGTATTTGCATTCATTCAGACGATAAGCTATCATATCAAAAACTTCGCCACTGATCATAGAAATTTCATCAATTACAATAAGCTCACAATCTTTCAAAAATTTTTTAAGTTCATTTATTGCACTTTTTTGAGATCTGTCATGACGTTTTAATTCCATATAATTTTTGCAGATTCCAAATTTAAAAAAGCTATGAAGTGTTATTCCACCGATTGAAACGGCGCTGATTCCTGTACTTCCAAGAACTATATATTTACGTTTTGTATCGGTATAAGCTTTTATCACCTCTTTTATGACATAACTTTTGCCGACTCCGCCGCTTCCTGTTATAAAAATATTCGAGTTTTCAAGTGTTTTTAAAAGAAAATTAACCAAATTTTATCCTAAAATTTTATAAAATAGCGCAAAAAAGGCAGATAATGAAAAAAATCATATTAATTTTTATATGCGTATTTTTTGCGGCATGTTCAAGTAAAACTCCTACAAATCAATATTTTAAAAATCTTGATTTAAGGCAAAACGTACAAATTTTACCACAAATAACTGAAACTTTGCCAATAGATGAAAAGGCGGCTTTGCAAAAATATTTTAGTCCTTGGCATTATAAAACGCCAAAAAAATTGCCGAAAGATATATTTTGGGCAAATAAAAGCTATATAAAATATGATAAATTTTTTGATAAATCAGGCAAAAAACATAATGAAAATTTTATAAATTTTTTAAATAATGAAACAAAAGAAGAAAATTTTGGTGAAATTTCCGGGAAAGCAATAACTGTTAAAAATTCTTTGCTTAGAAATTTACCTACAAATGAACCGTTTTTCTTGGATTTTAAAAAACCCGGTGAAGGCGCCCCGTTTGATTATCTTGCCAATTCCGCTCTTGGAGCAGGTTATCCTCTTTTTGTTTCACATTATAGCGCGAGCGGATTGTGGGCTTTTGTGCAAAATGACGCTGTTTGGGGTTGGATAGAATCCAAAAATATAAAATTTTTAAGCGACGATGAAGCAGCACAGTATCAAAATCAAAAATTTTTAGCAATTTTAAAAGACAACACGGACGTTTTAGATGAAAAAAATAAAATTTTATTTAAGGCGAAAATAGGGACGATTTTGCCGTATAAAAGCGAAGATAAGCAGTTTTTAAAAGGAAAATTTATTAGCGAAACAGGTGCTTTAAATTTTAAAATTACAAAAGAAAATGCGGGAATTTTTCCTTTGCAATTTAATGATTCTAATTTTAAGGCCTCAATTTCCAGTTTGCTTGGTGAAAAATACGGTTGGGGCGGCTTTGAAGGTTTGAGAGATTGCTCTTTGATGACTAAAAATCTGCTTTTTGCTTACGGTATTTGGCTTCCAAGAAATTCAAAATTGCAAGGAAATATAGGCGAAATTTATAGTTTTTACGGTATTGATAATTTACAAAAAACTGCGCAAATAAAAGCATTCGGTAAGCCTTTCAGGACGCTTTTATATATGAACGGGCACATTATGCTTTATACAGGAATTGTAGATGAAAATATAGCTATTTTACATGATATTTGGGGGCTTAAAACAATTGATAACGGACGCGAAATAATCGGTCAAATAGCACTTACCACGCCTTTTATAGGTAAAGATTCGAATATTATTCCAAACCAGAATTTACTAATTTCTCGCATAAAATCAATGAATATCGTTAGGTAAAATTTTAAATATTTTAATTTTATTTTTGCATTTTTAAAATTTTATTTTTATCAATTGTATTTTTCGCAATAAATTTCATAAAGACTTCATATTTAACTAAAATTATTTCTATAAAACCTTAAATAACTTTATTGAAAAAAATATAATGATACAGAGTTATAATTCGTCAAATAATTTTTAGAAAAGGCAGTTAAAGATGTATAAAAAATTAGTTTTAGTGGAATTTTTATATAAATTACTAATTATATACCAAATATACCAATAAAACTTTTAGTATTTACAGAAAGTCCTTTTAGCATATATAAATCAGCAAATTTACCAAAGACAAAAGAGAATGTCATTAGTTTGATATTTTTTTACTATTTTATGTATTTTAAAAATATTTTTATCATAAATCAAAAAAATAGTACAAATAAAATAAATTTTATAAAAAACATTTGTTTTTTTATAAAAAAATATTAGTTATAAGTTCAATTTGAATGCTCGCTTTTCAATTATCAAATATAAAAATTATTGATTTTATAATTTTAAAAATGCAATTTTGTACTAAATCATTATTCAATTAAGCGCAATTTTTAAATAATCATAATATTTTATAATTTTAAATTAATCCTACTCATTTCGCAAAGTATCAAGAACATCAACTTGCGTTGCTTTTTTTGCCGGATAAAATGATGATATAAGCACAATCGCAATCGCGCCACCTAAAATCATCGCTAAATCACTAAAAGATAGTTCCATAGGCAGTTTTGAGCTTCCATATACATCAGCAGGAAGTTTTACGATGTCAAAATTTCCAAGCAGCCAAACTCCAAAAAGTCCTAAAATAAGCCCGAAAATTATTCCACTACCACCTATTACCGCGCCAAGTCTAAAAAAAGTTTGTTTTACCTCTTTTTTACTTGCACCAAGACTGAGTAAAAGTGCGATTTCCTGACGGCGATTCATCACAGTCATCAGAAGTGAACTTACGATATTCAAGCTGGCAACTAAAATTATAAGCATTAAAACGATAAAAAGTGCACGTTTTTCAAGCGCAAGAGCCGAGAAAAAATTACCGTTTTGTTCCCACCAGCCAATAGCTCTAGCAGTTTGTGGCAAAATTTCGTTAATTTTTTTTATATCATTAAACGGATCGTCGGAATAAATATGAACACCGTCGAAATCGCCGCTTTCATAACCTAAAATTTTTGCCAAATCGTCCGCATTTGCATACATATAAACTTTATCATATGCAATAAGTCCTGAAGTAAAATCTGCTCGCACATCAAAGCGTTTCATTTTCGGTATGAGAGAAAATCCGCTCGGATCGTTTTTTGTAAAAATAAGAGTGACTTTATCATTTTTTGCAGTGTTTAATTCGCCCGTCAGTCCGCTACCAAGTAAAATTCCGAAGTCTGTCAGATTTGCGTCTTTTATTCCGTCTTTTACGACCGAGTTGATTTGCTTTTCATCTTCAATATTTACACCGAAAATAAGTCCGCCCTCCAGTTTTTCGCCGCTTTTTACGATGACTTGCGAAGTTATATATGGGCTGAATTTCATTTGTGGAAACATAGTTTTTAAATTATCCACTTCATCTGCAGTAATTGCACCGCGAAACGGACTGAAAATCGTTATTGGATAATTCATTGTGAAAAGTTTACGCTCAAATTCTTTATCAAAGCCGTTCATAATCGCCATAGCGACTATCAATACCATAAGTCCGACACTTACGCCTATAAATGCTAAAATAGCCGAAAGAGTTATAAACGGCTGAGTTTTATCAAAACGCAGATATTTAAAAAGCAGATATTTAACCAAAATTTCACCTTTATTATTCCTGTTTTTTTAAAGCAGAAAAATTAACTACTGAAAATTTTTAAATGTCGCCACAATTTAATATAAAATTTTATATTTATAAAAAATAAGGCGAAATTTTATATAAAAATTTTTAAATTTTAACGTAATAAAGTCTTAAATAATGCAAATTTTACGAATAAGACTTTATTTTAAATTAAAATTTTCAATCATTATTTGCAAAAAGACCTTTTTTTGGACCGCTTTTACCATGGCAATCTTTGTATTTTTTGCCGCTTCCGCAAGGGCAAGGTTCATTTCTGCCTATCTTTTTGGGGGCACGATAAGGAACATTTTTTGTTTCTTCCAAATCTTCTCCGCCTTTATCCGCACCGCTCATTTTTAATTTTTTTTGTTCCTCTTCTTGTAATTTTGCTTGAAGTTCGGCAATTGCACGTCTTTCAGCTTCAATTTCTTCCTGTGTTTTGAATCTTATTGAGTGCAATGTGCGAATGCTGTCGCTTTTTAGGCGCATTACGAGCTCTACAAAAAGATTATAACTTTCCTTTTTATATTCCGTTAGCGGATCTCTGTGATTGTATCCTCGAAGACCGATGCCGGTTTTTAGGATATCCATTTGGTATAAATGTTCGCGCCAGTCCCGATCCACTATTTGAAGATAAAGCATTTTTTCGATTGATTTTCGTTGCTCATTATCGACAGGAGCCATTTTTTCTTCATAAAAATCTCTAAGTTCTTTTATAATTTCTTCTTTTAATTCTTTGTAATCTTCAGCTTTTGATAACTTATTTTCATCTAAAATTTCAGTAGTTTCTGATTTTATAATAGAAGCTATTTTTTGTATGTCAAAATTTTCCTTACTGTCCCCATCAAAAATTTCAAGACGATCAAGTACATTTGCAATATAATCTTCACGATTTGAAATGATTTTATCATGCAGATCAAAATCAGCTTCAAGAAGTTCGTTACGGTATCTATAAATTACTTTTCTTTGTTCGTTTGCGACATCATCATATTCAAGGATATATTTTCTTGATTCAAAATGCAGACTTTCCACCTTTTTTTGTGCATTTTCGACGGCTTTTGTTACAAGCCTTGATTCTATACTCTCGCCTTCTTTAAGACCAAGCCTTTCCATTATGTGTTTAATTTTATCGCTTCCGAAAATTCTAAGTAAATTATCTTCCAAACTAAGATAAAAACGGCTTTCTCCAGGATCTCCCTGACGACCCGAACGACCGCGAAGCTGATTGTCTATTCGTCTGCTTTCGTGGCGCTCCGTTCCAAGTATATAAAGTCCTCCAAGTGCGCGAACTTCGTCATTTATTTTTATATCAACACCGCGTCCCGCCATATTTGTAGCAATGGTCACAGCTCCTTTATCTCCGGCATTTGCTATGATTTGCGCCTCTTTTTCGTGATTTTTGGCATTTAAAACAGAGTGGTTAATCTTATCTTTTGTCAAAAGTTCATGTAATTTTTCACTTTTTTCTATCGAAGCGGTTCCTACAAGTACAGGTTGTCCTTTTGCATGTAAATACTTGATTTGAGCTATTACGGCATCAAATTTTTCTTTTTCGGTTTTATAAATAAGATCATTTTGATCAATTCTTTTGACAGGTAAATTTGTAGGAATAGAAATAACTTCCAATTTATAAATTTGAGAAAATTCCGTTGCTTCGGTTTGAGCTGTTCCTGTCATTCCTGAAAGTTTGTCATAAAGGCGGAAGTAGTTTTGAAATGTAATATCAGCCAAAGTTTGGCTCTCTTCTTGAATTTTTACTCCTTCTTTCGCTTCAAGCGCTTGATGAAGTCCTTCACTAAAACGTCTTCCTTCGCTAAGACGACCGGTAAATTCATCCACGATTACCACTTGCCCGTCTTTTACTACGTAATGCACATCTTTTTCGAAAAGATAATTTGCTTTTAGGGCTTGATCCAGATAGTGACTTAAGACAGCATTGTCAAGACTGTAAAGATTATCTACGCCAAAAAGTTTTTCAGCTTTGCTTATACCGGCTTCTGTTATCATTACAGCGCGATTTTTCTCATCAAGTGTAAAATCACCTGTTGCTTTTGAATTTTTATCAAGCGGATCTGCCGGCTCTCCACGTTTCATTTGTTTTGCAACTTCGTTTGCTTTTATATATCCATCAAGCGTACGATTTGTAGGACCGCTGATGATTAATGGAGTTCTTGCTTCATCTATTAAAATACTGTCCACTTCATCGACAATTACGAAATTGTGTCCTCTTTGAACCTTGTCTTCTTTTCTAAATTTCATATTATCGCGCAGATAATCAAAGCCGAATTCATTGTTTGTTCCGTAAGTTATATCACAATTGTAAGCTTCTTTTCTTGCCTTATCATCATAATTTCCGCCTAAAATTACGCCGACTGAAAATCCCAAAAAATTATACAAAACGCCCATATCAGCGGCATCACGCTTAGCAAGATAATCATTTACCGTTACGACATGAACTCCTTTTTTGTTCATTGCATTTAAAACAACGGGTAAAGTTGCAACTAAAGTTTTTCCTTCGCCGGTTTTCATTTCGGCTATGTTTCCGTCATGAAGCACCATTCCGCCTATTAGTTGAACGTCAAAATGGCGCATTTTCAAAACTCTTTTACTTGCCTCTCTGACAATCGCGAAAACATCATAAAGTGCATCATCAAGTGTAAGTTTTTGTGCTAAAACCTGTTCTTTAAGTTTTGAAAATTTATCTTTTAATTCATCGTCGCTAAGTTTTTCATAAGTAGGTTCCAAAGCATTTATTTTTGCTACTCGTTTTGCGTATGCTTTTACAATTCTGTCATTTTTCGTGCCGAAAATTTTTCCTAAAGCCTTTTGTATCATTGTTTTACCTTAAAATTTAGAATTTAAACCTACTATTTTAACATAATTAAAATTTTGATTTTATTAAAAAAAGTGAGAGTTGGCGGAAAAACTCCGCCATAATTATTTATCTTTTAGATTTAACTCGTTTACGAGTTTAGAATATGCCCCATAATTGGTGCTTTTTAGATATTTCATAAGTCTTTTTCTTTGACCTACTAATTTTAGAAGTCCAAGACGTGATGAAAAATCTTTTGGATTGTTTTGCATATGCTCAGTTATGGAATCTATACGCGCACTTAAAAGTGCAATTTGTACTTCCGATGAGCCTGTATCTTTTTCTTTTCTAGCGAATTTCGCAACTATTTGTGCTTTTTGAGCCGTATCTAAAGCCATTTTTGACCTCCTGAGCGGTATTTAAGATAAAAATGTTATTATACAAATTTTTTATCAAATTAAACTGAAATTTTATAAATATTTTAAAAATTTTGCTAAATTTTTATGAAATTACAAGTTTTAAGCACTAAAATAGTAAAATGTTTTTTTAAAAGGATAAAAATGCTTTTTACAAAGGCGAGTGAATACGCACTTCTTTCAATGATTTTTATTGCGCGAAATAAAGAACCTGTCGGCGTAGATGCTATATCAAATGAGCTGAAAATTCCAAAAAGTTTTTTAGCTAAAATTTTGCAGGATTTGGCGCGCGACGGAATTTTACAATCATTCAAAGGCGCAAAAGGCGGATTTTTGTTAGCAAAAAAGCCACTTGAAATTTCGCTGAATGAAATTGTCCAAAGCGCTGAAAAAAAGCAAAATTCCATTTTTGAATGCTCAAATAATCGCGCTTCTTGCCCATCAAACAAAGGTGAAATTTGTGAAATTTGGCATATTTTCAGCGGCATTCAAAATAAAGTCGATGCAATTCTAGATAATTTTACACTGGAAAATTTTATAAAAGAGAGTAATAAATGAAATTTTTTCACCTTTCACATACTGATTTAGATGGCTATGCAGCGCAATTTGTTAGCAATTTTTATATTAAAAACGTGCATAATTTCAATTCAAATTATGGTCATGAAATAGACGAAAAATTTGAGCTGATTTTAAATAAACTTGACGATGAAAAATCACTTATTTTGATAAGTGATTTAAATTTAACGCTTTCTCAATGTGAAAAATTTTCACAAAAAATTGCTGAAAAAAATGCAAAAATTATCTTACTTGATCATCATATAAGCGGGATTGAATGCGTTAAAAATTATTCCTGGTATTTTATGGACAGTTCGCGCTGTGCGACAAAAATAGTTTATGATCTTTTTTCAAAAATTTTCGGTGAAAACGATAAACTTCATAAACTGGTGAACGTTGTAAATGCAGCCGATATTTGGCTTAAAGATGATGCTGATTTTGAGCTTGGAAAAGTTTGTCTCGGACTTATCAGCGGCGCAAAAGAGCTTAACAAAGTTATGTTTGCAAATGAAAGTTTTGAATATTTACAATTTCTGATTTCTAAAATTTGCGGTTTTATAAATATGCAAAACGCGCATATAGCGCTTGATAGTGCAGTTCATTCGCTTAAAAAGGAATTTTTCAAAAGCTCATTTGATGATACTCTTGGCAATCTTATATCTCATTATGTAGTTGAGCGTTTAAGCGCACGCAAAGATGAACTTAGTGTAATTTATAAAGATAAAAAAGGGATTTTGACTTATAATATCGGTTCTACTTCAATTATTGGAAATGATTTTTTGGTAAATAATCCTGATATCGATTTTTTTGTAGATATTACGTCTAAAAAAACGCTCAGTTTCCGCGCAAACGGAAATACCGATGTTTCTTTAATAGCTAAAAATTTAGTCGGTGGTGGCGGACATATAAATGCAAGCGGTGGTTTATTCGGCGCGTTTAAAGATTGCAACGATTATACAAATATAAAAGCTCAATTTCAAAATTTAATCGATCAAAAAACAAAGGAAGAATAATGAAAGATGAAATTTCAATGGACGAATTATCTTACGAAGTGAGTATTTTACTTGAAGCGGCGCTATTTTATGCCGGTGTCAAAAAAGAAAAATTAGCAAAAGCTACTGAAATTTATATTGAAAACATTGATGAAATTTTATCAAATTCGAACGTGCAGGGTGTTGATGAAGTTATTGCGGTAATTGATTTTATGAAAAAAAAATTATACTGAAATTTTTAAGTAAAATTTATTTTTTTAATTTATAAGCGCGAAATTTAAAAAAAATAAATAACTTAGATAAAATATTTCTCTTTAAAATTTAAATGGAAAATAGTAGTTTAATTTTAAATTTTAATCTATACGGTGCGAAAATTATTGAATTTTAAAAAAATTTATAATTTTAAAACAATAAAAAAGAATTTTTTATTAAATAATACTGTTTTTTGATTTTGTTTTTATTACTGGCAGTTTTTGTTTTATTGATTGCAAAATTTTGATAAATGTATCTATTTTTAGATTTTTTTATTTGACTAATAAAGACTTTAATTTTCCGTGCAGTATTTTTTAAAATTCTAAATATAACAATTTTAGCCGTTTTTATTGTCCGTTATTAAAGCTATTGTAAAATAAAATTTTGTTTTTCAATTTAAATTTTCATGAATTAAGAGATTTAAATTTTAACTATTTGAAAAGAATTTCAATCGGTAAATTTTAAAAAATTAAAAAACTATTTACAAATAAATTAAGAACGGATTTTTTAAATTTGTTCTTAACACTGTTTCATAATTTCTCCATAAAAATAAAAGATTTTGAAATTTAAATCAATGCCAAATTTAGAACTTAAGAATATAAAAAGCGTAGTTGTAAAAGGAACTTGTGATGAATGTTCAAAATAAAAATAGCAATATAAAAAATAGTGAAATTTGGGATAAAAAAGCTAAAAGTTATAGTAAATTTGATGGAAATTTGAACGAATTCCAAATAAGATTTTTTAAGATTTTAAAAGATTTTGATGTTAGCTTTAAAGATAAAACCTTAGTTGATATAGGATGTGGAACTGGGATTTATTCACTTTATTTAGCCGGAATTTGCAAAATGGTTTTAGGTGTAGATAGCTCAACAAAAATGCTCGAGGAGTTAAATTTTAAAAAAGCTGAGTTTAAAATAAATAACCTTCAAACAATAAACTCTGATTTTAAAAATTTCCAAACCGCTGATAAATTTGATATCGCATTTTTAACTATGAGTCCAGCTTTACAAAATAATGATGATTTTAATAAATTTATGGATCTAGGGAATTTAAGAATTTATCTAAATTGGGAAGAGCCAAAAAACTCATCTATGCTTGATCTATTTTATAAAATTTATAAAAGAAATGATAAAAATAAAAATACCGCTTCAAATTTACAAAATTTTCTTATAAAAAATAATATTTCTTATAAAACAGAAGTTTTGAGAGAAATAAGATCAGCTAATAGGAGTCTTAATGAAGCTTTTGAAAATACAATCTGGCATCTAGAAATAAATGGTATAAAGTATGATGAGGGTGAGATAAAAAACACTCTTTTAAAAATGCAAAAAGATGGCTTTATAGAAGATGTGATAAAAAGCAAAATGAGAGTTTTAGTATTTTAAAAAACATTAAATTTTTAGATATAATAAAAATCATAAATAATTTAAAAAAGGTTAAAAATGGTAGAAAATAAGATAAAGTATCTCATAGCGTGTGAGCTTTTAAACCCTCAAATTTTACAAGACCCAAGCAAACAACAGAGTGCAAATAGGGTTGTTTTTAACTGCAATTTTGATAATTTAGATGAAAAAATAGTTGAAAAAATCAAAGAGCTAAGAAATTTAAAAGATGATAAATACACTCTTAAAATAACATTAAAATGTGGAATTTACGATATTGAAAATCTTAAAAGAAAAATAATTGAATTTGACAAAGATTATGACTATGAGGCATCAAATCAATCAGATCAAAAAGCCGAGTGTTTTATAGCTGTTCTTGGCGGAGAGCTTAATCTTAAAGATAAAGACATTGATAAGGATGAAAAAATATCTTACAAAGAGCTTGATTTTAAAGATAAAATCCCTTTAATGGATGAAAATTTTACACTTTTGAATTTTAGCCTTTCAACATCGCCTTGGTTTGTTGCAAATTTTGATAAAAATCTAAATATGGATGATTTTAATACTTTTGAAAATGATATAAAAGAAGAAATTTCATCTTTTTTAACAAAATATAAAAATAGAAGTATTTCCAAGTATTTATCTCAAATTTTTGAAACTGTCAATTCTAAAATAGCCGTAAACGAGCTTTTAAGCAAAGATTTGCAAGCTATTATATCTTTAGTTAAAAAAGACTCAAATAGCGAAGATGCTTTAATAAATAGTTTTTTTGTAAACGATTTAAAAACTGTTTTAAAGTTTTATAAAAATGGTAGTGATGAAATTTTGAATCGCTATTTTGGAATTAGAGAAATTGAAAAAAATAAAAGAGTTGATTTAAGAGATGATATTAACTTAAATTTACTACTTCCTTCGTTTTTAGATTTTCCAGATGGTGCTTTTGCATCTAAATACTCTCTGATGTATTCACAACAATTTGCAGTAAATCAAATATTTAAAAGATTTGGCAGTAATAATGGCGCTATTTATGCTGTAAATGGTCCTCCAGGAACTGGAAAAACAACTCTTTTAAAAGACGTTATAGCCACCATTATCGTTGAAAGAGCAAAAGTGTTATCAAAAATGAATGAAAATGAAATTTTCACTAACCCCTTAACTGATAATTACAATAAAAAATTTTATGGACTAAATCCAAAACTAATGGGTTATGAAATTGTTGTGACATCAAGCAATAATGGAGCTGTTGAAAATTTAAGTAAAGAAATTCCTCGTTTTGATAGCATAGACTCAAAATATGAGGTAGATTATTTTAGCGAATTTGCAAGTAAGCTTATAGATGAAAAGGCTTGGGGTTTGATATGTGTAACGCTTGGAAAAAGTAAAAATGTTTATGATTTTATCTCAAAATTTATATGGAAAAGCAATAAAGCAGATTTCAATTATGAGTTTTCAAAAGATATGCAAACTAATGATTGTAAAATTATAGGTTTTTTTGACTATTTAAAAGCAAACAATGGATCAAATTTTAAAACCGCCAAAGAGGAATTTCAAAAATCTTTAGAAAAAGTTGAAAAGCTAAGAATAAATTTAAAAACAAAATATACACTTTTAGAAAAATATAAAGAAGATCAAAACGAACTAATTAAAAACCATCAAAGATTAAAAAATATAGATTTTGATGATAAAATAGACGATTTAAACTCAAAAATATCAGACCTTGAAAATGAACAAAAAAGTTTATTAAATGAAAAAAGTGATTTATCAAATAGTCTTAACATCTTACACTTAAAAAAACCACCACTATTTTATTTTAAAAAGCTATTTTCAATGAAAAGTTATAAAGACTATATAGAAGAAATTGACATTATAAATTCTAAAATTTTAGAAATTTCTAAAAAGCTAGAACTAAATCAAATAGCAAATTCTCAAATATCACAAAACAAAATAAACATCATAAAAGATAGAGATAGTCTTAAAGAAATAGACACACAAATTGAAGAACTAAATATAAAAATTATGGAATTAAATCACTTTTTTAGTATGAATTTTGAGATAGAGGATTTAGAAAAAAGAGAGAAATCATCACCATTTATGAAAGATGAAAATGCCCTTAAAACAGAGCTTTTTGAAGCAAGAGTAGATGTTTTTATTAAGGCTTTGAATTTACATAAAGAAGCTATTTTAGCAAATAATACAAATGTTTCAAATCTACTTAGAAATGTAGCTTTTATAAACAACTCAGATCTTACATCAAAACAGCGTCAAATCATCTGGAAAAGTTTATTTTTTATAATTCCTGTTATTAGCTCAACTTTTGCATCATTTGGTAGATTTTTTAAAGATTTTGACAAAGACTCAATTGGATATTTATTAATAGATGAAAGCGGTCAAGCAGCTTTAGCCAATGCAGTTGGAGCGCTTTTTAGGTCTAAAAATGCCGTTATTGTGGGTGATCCACTACAACTTGAACCAGTTGTAACCATACCTCAAGATATAAATCAAATCTTAAAAAATAAATTTAAAATAGAAAATGATTTTGACATAAGGCTAAATTCAGTTCAAACAATGGCCGATAAAAATGAAATTTATGGAACGTATTTAGATGATACTTGGATTGGTTCACCGCTCAAAGTGCATAATCGCTGCAACAATCCTATGTTTAAAATCTCAAATACAACTACTTATGATAATATGATGATTTGGGGGAAAAGCAAAAATACCAACTCTTTTGAAAATGAAAATTTAAACTCTTGCTGGATAGATGTAGAAAGTGATAATTTTGATGGAAATGCAAATTTACGTGAAATAGAAAAGGTTAAAAACTTACTTTTAAATAAGTTAAAAAATATTCCAAAAGATGATATAAAAATAATTTCACCTTTTAGAGATGTTGTAAATGCTTTAAAAAAAGAACTGATAGATTTTAGAAACAACATTGGAACGATACATACAATGCAAGGAAAAGAGGCTAAGATCATAATTTTTGTTTTAGGCGGTAAGACAGATGGAGCAAGAAAATGGGCATCTTCAAAGCCAAATTTATTAAATGTTGCAGTGAGTAGGGCAAAAGAGTTTTTATACATAGTTGGAAATAAAAATTCATGGAGAAATTTAGAATATTTTAGTGATGCTGTAAGGCTTTTAGATGAGTAAGATATAAAATAGAGACTAAAGCGTAAATCTGAGATAAAGTTATCAATAGTTATTCTAAAATTGTTGAGATTTTAAAAAAGCTATAGTAAGATATACTACCAAATGCAAGATAAAAAATAGAGAATTCAAAAGTGATTTTATGTAAAATAAAAATGAATTTATAATTTTAAACTAACTTTTATTGGAAGTAAGATAACACTAATTTCCAACAAAGGATTTTAATAAAACTGAATATTATAAGGATATATTTTTAAAACCCAAAAACCTAGGAAAAAACTTAAATTTAGCTTTACTTGGTCTTGGCTGAATTTTTCTTAGAGTCGGTATTTTATGCATATAGAAAATGTTTTTTAGTTGCATTTTAACTACAAATTTTATTCTTGTTGTCAGCTGATTTATACTGTGTTTTGACAATAAAATATCAAATTTGACTCAATAGAACTTAAGCGGATTTTCTCTTATTAGTTTTAATAAAACTTGATACAAGTCTTTATCATCTTTTTTAATGTTATATCTAAACTCATATTCTC